>Ga0115003_10000327_pt1 | contig 41334 bp, 39 predicted proteins | sample ArcticOcean_MG_C_7_FD_88736 | JGI IMG/M metagenome (GOLD analysis project Ga0115003, IMG submission 88736) | Marine microbial communities from western Arctic Ocean - ArcticOcean_MG_CB11_88 | ecosystem: Environmental > Aquatic > Marine > Oceanic | place: Arctic Ocean: Canada Basin | collected...
AAAAAAAAATTAAGGTTAATGGAAGAGAGATGTATACAGATCAACCGTTTCAACAAGAATTTCTTTAATACCACTCGGTTACTGTGGAGTAGTCTTGCTCGTTCCCCTTTAGGGGTTAATTAATTACAAACTCTTTCCCATTCATACCTACCAGTCCAACTATTCCAAACTTGTGCCTGACGGCAAGAGGTAGTCCCATAGGGTTTTAATTTTTGCGATGGCAAAGGTTGGTAACTATTCCTCTCAAAAGGGCAGGTCATTACAGGACAATTTTTGAATTCATATACACTAGTACAAATTGACTAATTCTTTCCATCAAGACACGCACATTTACAGTATGCATTTGCTTTAAGTGGGAAAAAAATTGAAATCAATAAGGTAATAAGCAAAAGTATCTTGAAGTGATTTTGTAAAAAAGTAACTTGAATCATTATTTTTCCTTTTTTAAATAATATCATTATGAACTATACCCTCATTTACGGTTTAGCGAAAAGACATGAGACTTGAGGTGGTCAAAAACAGGAACGAGCGAAACTATTCCGTCACCGTTGAATGAATTTGTATTGTACCCTGTCAAGTCAACTTTTTTTTTAGAATCATCTTCAACATAGACATGGTTATACCTATTACCATTATTGACTTTTAGTTCGTTTGTCTTGGTAGATTTCTTCCCATCCTTCAAAGAATAACCATCTGACTTCTTCTTATCATTCTTATATTCAATACCATCATTGACAATTGGTAGTTTGAATTGATATCGAATATATGACCTCTTTGAGTGTCCTTCCCTTCCCAAGTTTCCCCAAGGATTGGAGAAACAAAGATCTTACTAATGATTCCTTCTTATATTGTTGTTGATGGGTTTTTAAATTGTTTACTAATATCATCACCATATTTTGAGATCCAGTCTACCCATTCCTTCTTTATTGTGAAGATGATGGATAAAAAGACTGATTGATATGTTAAAGTTTAGTGTAACATTTTTTTTAATATCAACTTTCCAGCAATAACTTTAATATAACTTATTATGATATTCGCACCGCAAAACGATAAAAACCTATATAAAACACTAGTTGAATTTGGATATGCAGAATATGGTTCTGCACTTGAAATGCTTGCAGCCTCTAAAAGAGCTGAATCTTCTAAATTAAAAATTGGCTATATTAATCATGCTTTAGATGAGTATAGGCATTCGGCATTAATCTTCAAAGTTTTAAACAATGAGTTGAAAAAAAATAATGGGTTTTTTGAAAAAGAATTTAAATTTACACCGCAAAACGTTCTTACAAAAGGCTACGTTGACAAAAATGGCTTTCTAATTGAAAAACTTAGTTTGAAAAAATTTGTAGAATTTATTTATTCGAATGAATTTCTCGCAAAACAATCATTTGAAAATCTAATTAAAAGAATTAATGATTCAAAGTCTTTAGAAATTTTAAATGAAATTTCTAAAGATGAAGAAAATCATGCTCATGGTGCTCAAGAACAACATGAAGATTTCTCAACTTCTTCATTAAATCAAATTATGGGTGAAGAGGATAGACACTGGGGTTTTGCAAAACTTTTTTATAATAAAGCATTTCCAAACTCTAGTTTAAGTGCTGCCTACAAAAGAGAGACTATTAAAAATAAAATGAGAATGTTTTATTTTAAAAATTTGCGCTTTTTGAATAAGATATTTAATCCAATTATTAATTTTTTTATTCTAATTTTTGGAGGTGTCGCAATACTTCTTAATACATCATCAAGTGAAAATAAAAACCTAATGAGCATAAACTCAGGTTCTGTCCTTTAAAAAAATGTTTATTGGTATATCGGCTTATTTTCATGATTCATCAGTAGCATTGATTGATGCTGAAGGTTCTTTAATCGATTTCAAAAAAGAAGAATACTTTTCTAGAGTAAAAGGCGATAAATCTTTTCCCAGGTTAGCGCTTCAGGAAATGATAACAAAACACAATCTTTCTGATAGCAATATTAGCAAAGTTTGCTTTTATGAAAAACCATTAAAAGCCTGGCTAACAATTCTAAAGTATTCAATAAAAAATAACTCCTTATCAAATGAATTAACAAGAAACTATTTCAAGAATATTTGGAAGTCATCCATTATATTTTCATATGATCTTTCAAAATATCTTAAAGTAAGTAATGATAAAGTCTTATACTCTGATCATCATTTAAGCCATACTCTGTCTGGTGCTTACTATAATCCTGATTTACCAGCTGTTTCAATAGTAATTGATGGATTTGGAGATGATAGCTCTAGTTCAATACATCATATAAAATCTTTACAAGAAATAACGAATGTTTGGTCAAGTGATTTTCCAAACTCTGTTGGACTTTTTTTTACTGCCATAACTGATTATTTAGGCTTTTCAATTAATGAAGGAGAGTATAAAGTAATGGGATTAGCTGCATATGGTGAACCAGTATTTTACAAATCACTCTCAGAAACAATTTACTTTAAAGATGGTAAATTATCCTTAGATAGCACTTATTATGATTTTATGAGAAGTACGACTAAGTCTTACTCGAGTAAATTATCATCCCTTTTTAACATCAATGAAAGAGAAAGTAATTCTTCTTTAGATATTAACAGCCCAAATTTTAAAGCATATGCAAATATCGCAGCATCAGCACAAAAAATTGTCGAAGAAATTTTAAAAGACATATTTCTATTCGCAAATAAAATTACTGGAGAAAGTCATTTTATTTTTTCTGGAGGTGTTGCAATGAATAGTGTTGCAATTAATAAACTTTCAAAATTAGATTTTATTAGTAAAATTATTATTCCTCCATCACCTGGAGATTCAGGTGCAGCAATTGGTGCAGCTTATTATGGTTTTTTGCAAAGCAATAAGAACTGTTTACAAAATCCATTCAAAGTTAACATACCACATATGCTAACTCCTGGACTCACTAGTTTAGCTGACCATAATGAAGACTTCTTTTTGATTAATTATGAAAGAATTGCGGATAGTGAAGAAATTATTGATGTAGCATCAAAATTAATATCTGAAAACGAAATAATTGCGACGTGTTATAAAAATATTGAGACTGGGCCTAGAGCTCTTGGGCACCGATCTATGATTTGTAATGCTCATTCTTCAATAGCCGTAAAAAAATTAAATGAAGAGATAAAAAGTAGAAGTAAATTCAGACCTGTTGCACCAGTCATTCTTGAAGAACATGCAGAAAAGTATTTTTTACTCTCAGATAAAATTTATGATTCATATTTTTATATGGGCGCAGTAGTTGAGGTAAAAGAAACAAAATCTATCGAAGCAGTTGTTCATATTGATAATACTTCTCGCATTCAACTCTGTAAAAAAGATCATATTCTAGGCAAGATTCTCAAAAAACTTGAGTTAAGCAATATTTTTGTTTTAGCTAATACATCTTTTAATATTTCCTCCGATCCAATTGTATATTCTAAAGAGGATGCTTATTTAAGCATTGAAAGAATGAATATAAAATTCCTGTTAACAGAAAGTGGGATCTATAAAAAAATAAATTCAAGTACATGAAGAATGTCATAAAGGTAATAATCGTCTTTATCATAATTGAGGTAGTTTTGGGCTACGTTTACTACTTGAATGAGAGTGCAAAAATGACTGGTAACTATATTTCCTCGACAATCCGAGTTATAGATAGTCTAGTACCAGAGAAAGAACTGGAAACTCAAACTCAAACTCAACAAAAACTCGGAGCTCAAACTCAACAAGAACTGGAAACTCAAGAATTATGTAATGATGAATATAATGTAAATCGTGAAATAAAAATTGCTGGTATGAATTTTTATAGAAGAGAAATTAAATTACAGACTAATATTGATTTTCTTAATACACCAGATATTTCTAGTAAATATGTTATCTTTATTGCTGGTAACTCAGAAGCATATGGATTTTATCAAGATAACCAAAAAAGAATTCATACTTTGCTGCAAGAAAAAATGCAAAATAAATTTAATTCTAATGACTTTATTGTTTTAAATATTTCAGATTTTGGTTACCATCTTCACGATCAGTTTATGTCAGTGAAATTTTTTTCTAAAATCTACAATCCAGATTTAGTAATTTTTTATACGGGAGGAAATGAGACTCGTATGAAAGAATATTATAAGGCCATGTTAAATCGTCAGTTAAGCCTCCATGATAATGAATACTGGTATGAGGTTTCGAATCAAGACCCTTGGAGTAACGACGGCCACATTTTTCAAGAGTGTTTAGATAAAAAAACATTCTTAACAGTTTCAAACTTTCAAGAAGATCATGCTTCTTTTGATATTTCAAGATATATCAATGATGGCTTCTTCGAAATTAAAAAATACTTTGATGAAAATGATGGTTTCTTTAATATTGACAAACAATATGATGAAAATGATTCAGATTTCATTTTTTATATTCATCCATTTAATAACGTAAGCATAAAATCCCAAACCACTGAACACCCAATGGCGAGACAATTATTAGAGCTTCAAGAGATTGAAATTTCAGATAACAGATTTATTAATTTATCTAATGAAAAATTTAATCTTGACTTTAGGGATGAATTTCACACAAGAGATTCAAATATAATGGCTGATAAAATCTTAGAGGATATTTTAATAAAACATGAAAAACAAATCATTAGTAAGATTAATTAAAAAAACGAGTAAAGTCATAATTATTTTGTTGTTTATTTTAATTATTTACTTCTTTGTTCATGAATATTTAGAGTTCAAAATTAAAATGCCTTTTAATTATGTCTAGTCTTTTATTAAAAAAAAAATTCTAAAATTTACTTATTTAGTAGTAGGGTTTTTAGTAATTTTAGAATTATTTTTTCAGGTGGTTTTTATTGCTGATATTAAAATTTTTAAAAAGCCTATATTATTTTTTAATCCATATTGTGATCAATCATACTGGAGTAATATAGAAACTTCATCAATAAATCAAGAAGTACTTCAATATCATCCAGAACTGACTCTAATTAAAAAAAGTAACAATTCTTATTACAACTTACCTAACAGTAGCACATTCTTTTCAAGAGAAGATAATCTAACTTTTTATGGAAGCTCATTTTTCGATCATAAATATTTCATACCCTATTTCAAAGACAGCATTAATTATGCAGTTAAATCTTATGGGCTTGATCAAATTTTTCTATCATATAAGCTAACTAAAGATAAGCATCCTGACGATTTAATTATATTTGGTTTTTTATTAGAAGACCTTGATCGCGTTTTATTTGATAAAAGAAACTATCCAAAAGTTAAATTTAAGGTATTTGAAGATACTTATAAGGCTTCCAATATTCCTGTCGAATTAAAGAAAATACCAGATAATAAAATTGTCTTGTATTCGTATAATCTGTTTAAAAATTTATCCTTTTTATATTTAAATAAATTTGACCACAGAAAAAGCGAGTGCGATATTGACCTTAAGAAAGGTTTATTTAGTTTTTTTATAAATGATATTTTAAAAGATGTAGAAGAACTTAATCAGAAAATAATATTTGTTACTTTTAATTTTCAAACTGATTTTATTGAATCAAACTGGAGATATAAATTTATTTCAAGCCACCTTTCTTCTATGAATGTTATTCATTTAGATACCAAAGATATTTTATTAAAACATATGAAAAAAAATAATCTAGATCCTTCAAAATATTACTCTAATGAAGATCTTCATCTTAACCAACTTGGCAATGAAATCATCGCCAGTGAACTTAAAATGCTTATAGAGCAACATATGTAAATGGTATTGCTACTTTTATTAATGTAAACACTCCAATGACAGCTAGAACAAGCAATAGAAGAATAAATGCAAGAAATTGACCAAACCCATTATTATTTTTAACGTTTTTTATCAAACTAAAAATATACTTAAACAGACGCATTTTTTTTTGATTATTTATAATATTGATTATAATTTTACTACACAAGCTTATCAAAAATGTAGTAATTGGCCTCAAACTTTGATGCCTTACTGGGAAAATTTTGGTTCCTTTTCTGTTCATTCCTTACATCTCTTTGATGTTTTCTCTTTAAGACTTAATTAACTGATGAAGAAAACAAGTTCTTCCCCGTATGGGTTAATATGAAACTCTTATTTAACTTTTGTGATATCTTTCTGGTTCACCAAACTTCTCTATCATCAAGATTTTGAATATTTACATAAATGATCTGTTATCGTTTTGAGTATTCTCTATAATAAACGTGACGAGTAGATTGGAATTTAATGGAAAAAACTCGAGAAATGGAATAATAGTTTCAGTGGAGTTTGGACCCAAAACCAGTTTGTTACTGTTGAATGAATTTGGTTGTAAACCAAAAAGGGTAAATTGGTGAGTTAACAATCCCCATTCATATATTAATCATCTTTGTAGAATTTTTCTTACCATTTTCATCCCTTCAGTCAATTACTATCCTTTTGAAGAAATCAGTAGTAAAATTCTAGCTTAGTTTAATAAAGACTCTATTATGAAAAAAAATACTTATAGTCACCCCTTGAATAGATAATGAAATTTATTAAAAGTAAAGCCTTTGTTACGGGTGGTGCTGGATTTATTGGAAGCAATATTGTAGACAGACTTTTATCCCTAGGTCATAGTGTTGTTGTTTATGATAATTTTTCAACTGGGCAGACAAACTTCTTAGACAATGCAAAAAAAAATATTAACTTAACCATTATCAACGGCGATCTTCTAAATCAAAATTTACTTAACAGCTCTATAGTAGATTGTAACATTGTTTATCACATGGCAGCTAATGCCGATATTAGAGGTGGACTTGAAAAGCCTTATTATGATATTGAGCAAAATACTATAGCTACTTTCAATTTATTAGAGTCAATGCGAAAAAATAATATAAAAAGAATTATATTTGCGTCTTCTGCAGCAGCACTTGGTGAGCCAGAAATATTTCCTACACCAGAATTATCTCCTACCCCAGTTCAAACTTCATTATATGGGGCATCAAAAATGGCTTGTGAAGGACTTATTTCATCTTATTGTGAAGGATATGGTTTTGAAGGCTATGTTTTTCGTTTTGTTTCCCTTCTTGGTTCAAGATACCAGCATGGGCATGTATTTGATTTTGTAAAACAACTTAAAGAAAATCCTAATAAATTAAAAGTTTTGGGTGATGGCTCTCAAAGAAAAAGTTATATGCATATTAGCGATTGTATAGATGCAATTTTTATAGCTGCAGAACAAAAAAGAACAGCTTTAAAATCAAAGCACAACTATGAAGTTTATCACTTAGGATTCCCAGCATATATTAAATTGTCTGATTCGATAGATTTTATTTGTGATCAAATGAAGCTAAAACCTGAGTTAGCATTTAGTGGTGGAGACCGCGGATGGATCGGAGACAATCCATTTGTTTTTTTAGATGTTAGCAAAGCACAAGAGCAAGGATGGAGGCCAAAATATGATATTGAGTTTTCAATTAGAGAAACTGTAGACTGGCTTAATAAAAATGATTGGATTTTTAGTACACGCACTTAATGCCTTCCGTTTCAATTATAATGCCCTGCTTTAATTCCGAAAAATTTATTGAAGAATCCATTCAATCAGTACTTGAACAATCGTTTACAGATTTTGAATTGGTGATTATTGATGGTGGCTCATCTGACAACACTATTAATATTATTAAAAGGCTAAATGAAATTGATAATCGAATTTTATATATTGCTAATCTAGATGACCAAGGTCCAGCTCATGCTCGCTTCAAGGGAGTAAAAAAATCTAAAGGCAAGTATATTGCATTTATTGATGCTGATGATTTATGGCTTCCAAATAAGCTGGATCTTCAAATTAATTTTATGATGAAAAATAATTTATCTTTTTGCTATACTAGGTATAGATCTATTAATGAATCTGGAAAGAAAATTGGGTGCCTTATTCCAATGTATAATAATTATGACTTTACCAAAGCTTTATGTCGACGTGGAATTGGAACATTAACAGTTATTGTGAAAAAAGCAGTATTAACTAACGACATAATTGAAAACTATGGAAAATCTCATGGTGAAGAATATCTTTGGTGGCTGTTAATTTTAAAAAAAGGTATTGTTGCAAGGCTACTAAATATAGATTGTGCACGATATAGAAGTGCAGGAGGATCTCTATCAACGAATCGCTTTCTCCATCAGAAGACAGTTTGGCATAGCTATAGAAATGAAATTGGCCTAAGTCTTTTTTTCAGTATTTTTTATTATACGTCATACATATTTGACGCTGCAGCAAGGAAAACTTGGATGCTTCTATGTCGTAAAAGCTTAAGAAAATCTTTATGAAAAGATCCAAACTTCAAGCTAAAATTATTGCTAATCAAAAGAGGAGCTGGCTAAAAAGTTTTCAAAAAGAATATATCAAAACCTATGGCTTTGATATTAGGCTTGCCACCCCTTCAATACTATTGTATGAAATTAGGTATATTTACTAAAAATAAAGAGGTAATGTCTTTCAACTTTTTAGTTGCAGTCGTGGCTTTAAGTTTTTTGTATTATTTGGCTGATGCCTTCAAATTTTCAATGCCTTATGGCTATGATGAAGTTGCCACTTCATGGCCTATAGGAAAAACACTATCAGAGTCTAATTTACAAGACTTTCCGCGAATTCTAATGGCTTCTTTTCTTGGTGAAGATCATATATTTCCAGTAACTAATTTTTTAGCTTATTTAACCTACTCTAATAAATTTGGCCCAATTATTACTATTAGTATTGCTACAAAAATGCTTTATGTTGCCTGGCTTGTTTCAGTATCCATACTAATAAAGCTACTATATTCAAATAAAATAAAGACAGTTCTGGCAATGGGGTTAATAATTTCTAACCAGGCCCTTGTTTTCTATAACACTACATATAATTTTGGATTTAATATAGTAATTCTTTTTTCAGTTTTAGGAATGTATTTTATTACCAAATACATTCTACTTAGAAAATCACGATACCTGCTTTACACATATTTAGTTTTCTTGCTTGGGACATTTAGCTTTGAAAGCTTCTTTGCTACATATAGTTTAGTAATTCTTTTTGCGATTTATAAAATGTATTTGTTAAGCGAATCTAAAAGTTATAAATTTTTGACTTTAATAAAAATTTCAGTAATCCTTTTCATGGCATTACTGCCTTATCTTGTATTGCATTATTATCAATATGGCACAATTCTCCCAGGTAGCCGACTTGCAATTGTATATGATGGCATTCAGCTCAAGAACAGTTTGATTGTTCTTGTTAGAATTTTAGATGATTGGCTATATGGTATTCCTCAATATTCATTTTTTAATTTTTCAAAAGCTCTTCTGATTTTTCTTCCAATAAGTCTATTTCTATTTTTTATTAGAAAAAAAATAAATCTATTTAAAAATCAAAATAGTAATGCATTGCTTTTTGCATCAATTCTTACGCTACCCGTTGTTATGTATACTGGGAGACATTTTCCAGGACTGTGGACTTTTATTGGAATTATATTCATAATTGCCCTTGCTGATATTATTGGTAATACGATTGATAATTTTTTATTGAGTAATACAAAAAAGAATTATTTACTTAGTGCTCTTATTTTATTATTATTATTTTTAAATTTTACTGTCCAGCCATTTCATCGAATGAGCAATGATTATCAGGATGCTCATGAGTCATCTTTAGTAGCTTATAATGTGATAAATTCAGCAACTAATAAATTAACTATTGTGAAACTGCCTGATGCAGAAAATTTATCTCACCCAATAGCTTTCTGGCTTGGCAATCAGATATATCATAGAAATTCAGGCTTGTCTTATTTTAAAAAATATAATGTTCTAAGGATGAATGAAATGTACATTGAGCATATAAAAAACTCTGATAATAAGAAATTTTCATTCTTTGAGAACCTTTTAAATAATCGAACAAATAACTCATTCACCCTATTTAAAAATAGGAACACTTTCTTTACGCTTGATAGAGACAAGTCAAATAATACAATATTTCGCGCCTCCTCATTACCAAAATCTTCTAATGTTCTTTATGATATTTATCTTCCACAGTTTATCAAAAATGCTCCTTTAAAAAATAATTTAACAGTTGAATTATTGGTAGGACAGAAAGTTTCAAGTTTGGATAAATTAACTTATGGTGGAAAACCTATATTAGATTTTAAAATTGATGGAAATAAATTAAGCTTTGTTACTGATGATATTAGATCACCTAATCAGATTTCTATGATTAGTGGGGCGACTAATAAATATATAACCTTTAAAACAATAAAAATATTTTCCACAATACCTGTAATGAAAAATATTGTGACTACATCCTCAGACAATGCTAACTTTCCCTCAGTTTCTACGCACTTAGCTCCTTGCAATTTTGAATTAAAATCACCTAATGTAGATATATACTTGTCAATACCCTCGTCCACAACTCTTCCGATTGATACTCTTCATCCTATCTCAAAAATTTGGAAAAATTTATTAATGTCTTATTGGTCATTTGACCAACACATGGATAATCGACTAGAAAAAGTAAAAGTAAAATTTGATGGTAATGCTGGAGCAATAAATCATTGCATCTAAAGATCTACTTCAAATTCAATATATAATTTACTATAAATTTAAATATAGATTTCCAAGAAAATTAATTATTCGTACATGCGGCCTGGAACAAGAATTAGCGAAGAGTCATCATTTCGCCCAAAGCCAATGGTTGGAATTGGAGGTAAGTCAATTTTATGGCATATTCACAAATCATACTCTGCACATGGAATAAATGATTTTATCATTTTTTGAGACTATAAGGGTTACATGATTAAAGAGTACTTTTCTAATTATTTCCTTCATATGTCAGCTTTCACCATTAATATGACTAATAATGAAAAGAAGGCTCACCAAAGTAATAGTGATCCATGAAAAGTAACTTTGGTAGGTACTAGTGATGAAACTATGACTGGTGGTCGAGTCAAACGATTATATGAGTATGTTAAAGATGAAAAAAGTTTTAAGAAAAGATAATCTACTCTATTGACTGATGATTTATGAAAAAGATTAAAAATTCTATACTCAATGTTCTATGTTCATCAAAGAACATTTTTTATATCTACAAGGTTTGAAATAACGGCCCTATTATTTAATATGTGCTTATTTCCTGGTAATTGATTAAACTCAATAAATTCAAATCCAGAATTAATTGCAAATAAATGATCTATAGTCGTATCGCCAACATAGTAAATCTTATTAATCTTACCACTCAGTTGAGAAGTTAAAAGTTTTGAGCTTTCAATATAAGGTTTTCCATTTTTAACATCGTCAGATGTAATTATAACTTTTGGATTTAAATCAAATAATTCAAGTATAGGTATTGTCGTTATCTTAGGCTTGGAAGTTATAATAGACCAATCAATATTGTTTAAACTCACCCAGTCAATACAATCTTTCAAACCATCTATAGGTCTAATTTTATCCGCATTGTCTTGATTAAATTTGAAATATAGATCATAGGCTTCAAACTCAAACTTTTCTATAGATAAGTTTTTACAGATTTGTGAAAAAGGGAGTCCAATATTTTTTCTGTACATTTCCCAGCCTATCCCTAAATTTAATCGAGAGTTTACATTCTCCCAGCTTAATTTCATCAAAGGTATAGAGTTTATAAGGGTCCCATCTAAGTCAAATGATATATGGATATTATCAGTCATTTATGAAACTCCATATAAATTTTATCCCTAATCATTAACCTCTTCACTCTTTCGTAATCTTCTTTTGTGTCAACAGAGAGTGTCTCACCATGCTCTTCAAAAGTTCCAATTTTAAGGCCAATTTCGATTGCTCGAAGTAATTCAATACCCTCAATTTCTTCTAGTATGGTTGGCTTACTATTTGCAAACTTAGCAAGTGCAGCTCTTTTAAATGCTATGATACTCAAATGTTTTTTATAAATTGTGTTTTTCAAAAATGGATACGGAAGATTTCTTCGACTCATGTAAATAACATTATTTCCACTAGCAATGAGCTTAACTCTGTTATGCGACTCCTCTCCAAAAATTTCAATAAATGGAACAACAATATCAAAACATTTGTTCTTTAAAAGATAGTCCGCTACATTATCAATCATATAGGGCTTTAAAAGAGGCTCATCTCCTTGAATATCAACAATAATTGTTTCATTATCTAAGTTTAGAATATTTGCTGCTTCAGCAATTCTTTCTGTACCATTCTTGTGAATATTCTTGGTTAAAACAACATCAATTTTATTTTCAATACACATATCACAGATTATGTAACTATCTGTGCAGACCACAAGCCTATCTAAAGATTTAGATAATTTAGCTCTTTTTGCGACATGCAAAATCATTGGAATTTCAGCAATTTTTAGGATGGCTTTATTTGCAAGTCTACCGCTCTCCAATCTAACAGGGATTAACCCAATAATTTTCATAACTTATTATAATGAAATGAATGTTTATTTATCATATTAAAAAATGGACTTTTTCATATTACAAAAGATACTTAAAAGAAATCAAAAAAAAATTATTAATTTTACCCATCTTAATCTTTTTTTATAAAAAAAAAAACAAAAATAATTATAATTTTGTTGGATAGTTTAGAACATAGAAGTATTTATTTCACACTTTTATTAATTATTTTTAACTAAGAGTAAATAAACTACTGACACCAACCTGATGAATATTACTTTTATTCAATCAAAGGAATCTTAAGGGTCAATGTCGGCCTCTAAACGCATCAATTATAGTAAAATATCTTCATAATGCTAGACATTGCTTCCTCTGATTTTAGTTATGAGAATAATAGGTTAAACTATAACTATTTTTTGAATGTGTATAACAACATTTCATGATTATTACTACAAAAAGGTTTTTATTAAGGCCATTGAATAAAGATGATGTTAGTTATAGCTATCTTTCTTGGCTAACTATAGAGAAAAACCCCTATATTGAATATGTTAAAAATCATTCATCACTGGAAGATTTAAAAACTTTTGTTAGTAGTCGAGAGGGAGAAAAAAATGTTCTATTTTTAGGTATTTTTACTGATTTTGGTAAGCATATTGGTAATATAAAGTACGAACCAATTAATGTTAAAAAAAAGATTGCAACAATGGGAATACTTATAGGAGATTTAGAGTGGCAAGGAAAAGGTGTTGCATCTGAAGTGATTAAAGCTAGCAGTAACTATTTGAAAGAGGTATATGGAATTAAACACATTATTTTGGGCGTGGATAAGAATAACATACCTGCAATTTCAGCCTATAAAAAAATTCAATTTGAAGTTTTTGAAGAAAATAAGAATGAATTTAAAATGCAGTTAGATCTAGAGTGAAGCTAGCACTTGGAACTGTTCAATTTGGCTTAGATTATGGTGTTAATAATAATCTTGGACAGATACCAACTGATGAAGCGAAAAAAATTTTGAATTATGCTAAAGATAAAGGTATTGTCACATTAGATACAGCATCAGGATATGGCAATAGTGAGCAAGTTCTAGGAGAGATTGGTGTTAATGACTATAAAGTTATTACTAAGACTTCATCTCTAGAAGATGGTGAAGATGAGGTAATAAAAAACTTTTACCAGTCTTTGGATTATCTTAAAGTTGACCAGGTGGATGGATTATTAATTCACAATATTAACGATACAAAAGATAAGAAATTTGATAATTTATTTAGTAAATTGATTGAACTAAAAAAAGAAGGATTAGTTAAGAAAATTGGTTTTTCAAGTTACACACCTGAACAAGTGGATTTTTTATTAGCTAATTTTGATTTTGATTTAATCCAATTACCATTTAATGTTTTTGATGCGCGCCTAATTAGTGGTGGACAGTTGAAAGAACTTAAGAAAAAAAATATAGAGATTCATGCAAGAAGTGTATTTTTACAAGGTGTATTATTAGATTTTGATAATCTTCCGAGTTACTTTTCATTTTGGGTGCCACAATTTAATCAATATCAAGAAATAGTTAAAAGAAGTGGATTATCTTTATTAGAATATGCATTGAATTTTGCATTAAATACTCAAGAATTGGACAAAATTTTAGTAGGTGTTAATAGTTTAAGTCAGCTCAGTAATATCGTGAACTCATCTAAATTAGATACTAATTTACAAGCATTTACAGTTGATGATGAAAATTTATTAAACCCTGGTTTATGGACTTAGGAAAAATATGAAAAAGAAAATAGAAATTATTGCAGAAATAGCACAAGGTTATGAAGGTAACAAAAAACTAGCCAACTTACTAACCAAAGGTGCAATTGCTTCAAACGCTGATGCAGTGAAGTTTCAATTGGTTTATGCAGATGAGTTAGCCACACCAGATTATGAATATTATCAACTTTTCAAAGACTTGGAGATGGATAAAGGCATTTGGATTGATATTTGCAGTCAAATTCATGACGCAGGTAAGAAAGTTTATTTTGATGTATTTGGATTAATTAGTTTAGATATTGCAAAGGAAGTTGGTGCAGATGGGGTTAAATTATCGACTACTGAGTTTTATAATAATGCTTTGTTTGATCAAGCAATTGCTAAATTTGATATACTTTATTTATCTATTGGTGGAATACCCCTTCAAGATATCGATCAAAAATTATCAAAACTAAATTCAAAGCAAATAGATAAGGTTTGCTTGTTTTATGGCTTTCAATCAGAGCCGACACCACTGGATCAAAATAATTTAAACAAGCTTAGTATCTTTAAAAATCGTTATCCTAATTTTAAAGTTGGATTTATGGATCATTCCGATGGCGCTTTGGATGATGCTTATCATTTGTCTTTGGTGGCGATGGGTACAGGCGTAAACGTTATTGAAAAGCATATTACTTTAGACAGGGAGCTTGAAATTGAAGATTATATTTCAGGCGTCACTCCAAGCGAATTTATTAAATTTGTCGCGCTGATTCGTCGATTTGAGCCAGTGTTGGGACTGGACTCTTTAGAGCTTACTGAGCAAGAAGAGGCATACCGCAATAAGGCCACCAAGTCAGTTGTCGCGTTGACTGATTTAAAAGCAGGAGATGTTTTAACCCTGGAAGCAGTTGCCTTAAAGCGCTGCTCTAAACCTATTACTGAGCACTCTATTCTTGAGATTGAGCATGCACTTGGGAAAATTTTAAAGGTAGATATAGAAACTGATTCACCTGTTACTAAGGGCGTCATATGAAGAAATTAGTTGCAGCATTGGCTTGTCGTAATCAAGGGAGTCGATTATATGGCAAGCCTTTGCAAAATTTAGATATAGATAACGGTATTACCATCCTTGACAATATTATTAATTGTTTACAGGAAATTTCTGCAATAGATACCATTGTTTTGGGCATTGCCAACGGTATTGAAAACGATGTATTTGTTGAATATGCTAACAATAATGACATTAAGTATATCCGTGGCAATGAAGAGGATGTTTTAGAGCGTTTAATTAAGTGTGGAGAAATTAGTAATGCAACTGACATTCTTCGAACAACCAGTGAATCTCCATTCCCTTACTTTGATTTTATAGATTCAGCATGGGAGCAACATATTAAGCAGGGCAATGATGGCACCTTCCTTGACAATGTTATTGACGGCTGTGGTTTTGAGATGCTGACATTAGATGCATTAAAAAAATCTCATGCTGAGGGTGAAGATAGACATCGCTCTGAACTTTGTACTTTGTATATTAGAGAAAACAAGGATAGATTCAAGATAGAGTATATTGATCCACCCATTAAATTATTTAGAAAGGATATTAGACTAACAGTAGATTATCCTGAAGATTTGGTTGTTTGTAGAGCGGTATATGAACATTTTAAGTCTTTTGAGCCAAATATACCATTATTAGATGTTGTAGATTTCTTAGATAGAAATCCACAACTATTAAGCCTAACTTCACCATTCTGTGAAGAGGGCTATAAGACTATGTATTTATAATTTTAATTTAGAAAAAATGTATAAAAAATCAGAACAATTATTGGACAGAGCGTTAAAGTCAATCCCTTTAGCGTCTCAAACTTTTAGTAAAAGTTTGACGCAATATCCAAGAGGCGTTTCACCATTCTTTATTGAGAAGGGTAAAGGGTCTAAAGTATGGGATGTAGATGGCAATGAGTATATAGACTTTGTAAATTCTTTAGCGGCCGTCACATTAGGTTATTGTGATAAGGATGTAGATAATGCTGTTCAACAACAAATGAAGAAGGGGGTTATCTTTTCACTACCTCATACTTTGGAGATGGAAGTCGCAGAACAATTAATTAAAATTATCCCTTGTGCTGAAAAAGTTAGGTTTGCTAAAAATGGCACTGATGCAACTTCAGCTTCTATTCGAATTTCTAGGGCCTACACAAATAAAGAACATATTGCTGTCTGTGGTTATCATGGCTGGCAAGATTGGTATATTGGCTCAACAAGTAGAGATTTGGGTGTGCCAAAATCTGTTAAAAACTTAACACATAAATTTGAATATAATAACATTAAATCATTAGAGAAAATATTTCAAGCACGAGAGTTAGCTTGTGTAATTATGGAGCCAATGAATGTAGAATATCCAAAAGATAACTTTTTAGAAAAGGTTAAAGAATTAGCTCATAAAAATAATGCGCTATTAATTTTTGATGAAACAATTACAGGATTTCGTTACTCTTTAGGTGGAGCTCAAGAGTTATTTAATGTTATTCCAGATTTAGCAACTTTTGGTAAGGGTATGGCAAATGGCTTCCCACTGTCTGCTGTTGTTGGTAGTAACGAAGTGATGCAAAAAGTGGAGGATATTTTCTTTTCAGGTACATTTGGCGGAGAAACTCTTTCATTAGCCGCTGCAAATGCAGTAATTGATAAATACAAAAAACAAAACGTAGCAACATATTTAGATGACTTAGGGCGATATTTATTATCTAAGTTAAATAAACTAATCGAAAATAAAGATTTACAAAAAATTTTTTATACCTCGGGACATCCTACTTGGAGTTTTTTGCATATTAAAGAACAAGAGCAATTTACAACCTTTGAGATTAAGACTTTTTTCTTACAAGAAATGTTTAAACGTGGTATTCTGACTTTAGGCTCTCATAATTTAAGCTTTTCACATACTGTGGCAGATGTCGATAGGTTGTTAGAAGTTTATCAAAAAATATTACCAATGATAAAGCGCCATATAGACAGTAAAAGCTTGAAAGAGAATATTCACGGAGATATTTTACAAGATTTATTTAAAGTGAGATGAACATAGTTTTTCGTGTTGATTCATCCACTGAAATAGGCGTAGGGCATTTGATGCGTTGCTTGACTTTAGCGGGCGAATTTCAAAATAAAAACCATAAAGTTACTTTTATTTGTAGAGAGTTGCAAGGAAATATAATTAATTTAATTAGGCATAAAGTGATAAGTTTATTAGTAAATAGTGACTTTTGGTCGGATGATTTATATTTAGGTTTGTTGGGTGCAACTCAAGAGCAAGATGCAGAGCAAGTTATCAAAGTAATGCCTAAAAATACTGATTTATTAATTGTTGATAATTATGCTTTAGATGAGATGTGGCATAAGAAATTAAGACAATATACAGATAAAATTATAGTAATTGACGATTTAGCAAATAAGAAATTTGATTGTGACATCCTTCTTAATCAAAATCTAGGTAGTCAAGTGGAAAGTTACAAGGGAAAGGTGCCAAATAACTGTGAACTGTTGCTAGGATGTGATTATGCTTTGTTACGACCAGAGTTTAAAAAACTGAGAGAGCGTGCATTAGAAAAAAGAAAGAATACCAAAAAAATTAAAAATATTTTGATTAGTATGGGTGGAAGCGACATTAAGAATACAACCTATGATATTTTGCAACAGTTAGATAGTAATTTTAATGTTGTTGTAGTTCTAGGAAGAGCCTCTCCGCATAATTCAATGATAGAGAATTATGTAAAAAATAAGAATATTGAAGTAATTATTAATGCTGATAATATGGCAGAATTGATGTTGGAAGCTGATTTATCAATTGGAGCAAGTGGATCAACAAATTGGGAGCGATTGTGTCTCGGGCTTCCTTCTTTAGTTTTTACAGTTGCAGAAAACCAAATAAAATTTGCAAGAATTCTTGATGGGCTTGGCTTAATTAGATTAATTGGGCATGCTGGTGAGAGCGGGGTTACCAATGTGGTTAGGGATAGTATTTTATCAATTGATGATTTAAGTGCCTGGTCAGAGAGGTGTTTTAATAGCTGTTCTTATGATGGAGCCTCTAAAGTCGTTAAAATTATTACAAATAAATCAGCATTATTAACATGATAAGTTTTAAAAAAATTTCTAAAGATGATTTGCCACTGATATTACGCTGGAGAACTAATCCAGAAGTGACTCGATATATGTCAACAGACATCGAATTTGATCTTGAAAAACAAACTAATTGGTATAACCAAATTGTTTGCACTCGCTCTCCAGCAGAGCACTGGATTATTTCTCATAATGAAAGGCCCGTTGGAGTGCTGAATCTTGAGAAGTATGATTCGATACTCCAGCAGACCTCTTGGGGGTATTATATTGCAGAGATGGAATCTCGGATAATAGGAGGATTAATTCCTGCATACTTTTATAATTATATGTTTTTTAAAAGAGATTCTTCCCTTAAGAAAATTAATGGGCATCTTTTTAGTGAGAATACTAAAGTGCTTGCAATGCATCGATTCTATGGAGCTGAAGAAATTAAGATTTTAAAAAAACATATTCATAAGTATGGAAAAAAATTTGATCTTACTCTTATAGAAATGACAAAGGAAAAATGGACCTTACAAAGAGAAAATTTTCAACATTATCAGGCAATTTTCGAGGAATAGATGAAAGTTAAAATTGATTCAAATACATATTATCTCCCAGAAAGAAAAGAAAATAATGAGAGTTTAAAACTTGATAATCCTGACTGGGATATGTCAAAAATTTCAGATAAGACTGGTATTTTTACTAGATCAATCGCATCAACTCATCAGACAGCTGTTGACTTAGCATTTGCAGCCGGAAGTAAATTACTTGAAGAATTGCCTAACAAAGAGGATATTGATTTAGTTGTTTTAGTTACACAATCTCCAGATTATGTATTACCAACAAGCGCTTGTATATTGCAAGATAAACTTGGGTTATCAAAAAAATGTATGGCATTCGATATTAATCTTGGATGCTCTGGCTTCATTTATGCGCTTAGTGTTGTTGGAAGTTTAATAGAATCAGGTATTGCTAAAAAAGGTTTAATACTTTGTTCAGATACATACACTAAGTACATTGATAAGAGTGATAGAACTTGTAGGCCAATTTTTAGTGATGGCGCTTCTGCAACTTTATTGGTTAGGAGTGATATAGATAAAATTGGTCCTTTTGTTCTTGGGACAGATGGAAGTGGCTATGATAAACTGATTGTCAATGAAGGAGGCTCTCGAGAGCCTCAAATAAAATCTAATTCCCTTAATGGCACTCTTGAAATGCGTGGTGCTGATGTATTTCTTTTTACACTGAACGCTGTACCAATTTGTGTGAATGAACTCCTTGATAAATCTAAATTGAATATCGAAGACGTTGATTTATTTGTATTTCACCAGGCTAGTCAGCTTGTTCTTGAGAATCTTATACGAGCCATGTCTCTAGATGAAAATAAGGTATTTATTAATTTAAAAGATACTGGAAATACAGTTTCTGCATCTATCCCTATTGCTTTAAAAGATGCAGAAACTCAAGGACGACTTAAGAATGGAGATACGATTATGCTAGTTGGTTTTGGCGTGGGGTTATCTTGGGGTGCAACATTACTAACTTGGACAGAAATATGATTATATTAACTGGCGCCTCTGGAGGCATTGGACATGCCATTCTATCTTTTTTATCTAAATTAGACAAAGTGATTGCAATTTCCCATTCTAAAGCTATAAATGTTGACGAATTAGACGGGGTTGAGCCATATCAGGTAGATTTAACGTCTGAAATTGAAGTAAATGAGTTTGTGTCAAAAATTAAAAGTAAATTATCCAACGTTGTATTAATTCATGCTGCAGCTATTAGTTTAGATAATCTTGCTGTGAAATTTGATACTAAAGATTGGAATCAAAGTATGAGTCTAAATCTTAACAGTAACTTTTTTTTAACGCGTGCATTGTTAGCCACAATGATTAGCGATGATTGGGGGAGGATTATCCATGTATCGTCAATCGCTGGCATGAAAGGAGTGCCAGGGACAATCGCATACTCAACTGCCAAAACAGGGCTCTTAGGAATGTCGAAGGTTTTAGCTAATGAGTATGCTAGATTTGGGGTTACATCAAATGTTCTGATTTTAGGTTATTTTAACACCGGCCTTATTGATACATTGAGTGAAAAGTCACGTCAAAAAATCTTAGAGTCTATTCCATCTAAAAAATTAGGGGATGCTTCTAATATTATCAATGCAGTAGATTTCTTGATAAAGTCTGAATATGTAAATGGAAGCACAATTAATATTGATGGCGGAATTTAATATTTACAAGTGATATAATTAAACCAAAATTTACTGATAAAAGTAATGACAAATAAGTTCACAAATATAGAGTTCACTCCTAAAAATGGTAGTGAGCTAAAATTAGTATCTTCTAAGGGTGTTTTTTCTCCTAACACAACAACAGAGCTGTTAATTAATGCAATCAAAAAAACTATATTTAAGCCAGTAAAAATTCTTGATTTAGGTTGTGGAACAGGTGTTGTAGGCTTATCTCTTTGGCTTGATGGCTTATCTAAAGAGCCAGTCAGTGCTTCAGATTTAAGCGCACCATCAGTATCATGTAGTCAAGAAAATTTTAAAAGATATGGTTGTGAGGCTGATATTCGTTGTGGTGCTTTATTTGAACCATGGACTGATACAAAGTTTGATGTAATAATTGACGATATATCTGGAATTTCTCAGGATATTGCCTCTGTATCCCCTTGGTTTGGTGGAGTTCCTTGTAACACAGGTACTGATGGAATTGACTTAGTTTTAGCTATCTTACAAAATGCATCTAATCATCTTTCAGAAGATGGGTATTTTTTCTTTCCAGTACTATCTTTGTCAAATGTTGATTCACTTTTGAAAGTAGCTAAAGAAAATTTTTCAACAGTTGAGCTTATTGAAAGGCAAGAATGGCCTCTGCCCAAAGAGTTAGAGCCTCATATGCCTTTATTAAAAAAACTGAGTAAAGACTCCTCTATTAAGCTAGAAGAGCGTTTTGGAATGGTTTTATGCTATACAGAAGTGTATCTTGCTAGAAGCCCTATTAATTAATACAGGAAATAATATTATGTCCAATACTGAACAATCTGAAATTATGGAAATTATGGAAAAAGCACTTAATTTGAGTGCTGGATTTTTAAAAGAAAATTCTAGTTCTGAAACGATAAGCGACTGGGATTCTCTTGGTCAATTAAGTATTCTTGTTGCCTTAGACAAGAAATTTGAAGGGAAGATTTCAAGCATATCTGAGATGGCGGATGCAGATTCAGTGCCAAAAATTTTAAAGATTCTAAAAGAAAATTCAATTATTTAAACTAAATGAATATAAATAATCGTTTAATATCGAATGATACAGAGCCTTATATTATTGCCGAACTTTCAGCAAACCATAATGGAAGCATTGAACGAGCTTTTAAAAGTATATTGACTGCCAAAGAAACTGGTGTAGATGCAGTAAAAATTCAAACCTATACTGCTGATACAATGACAATTGATTGTGATATGGAAGATTTTCAAATTAAAGGTGGCTTATGGGATGGCTACAACTTATATGAGCTTTATACACAGGCACAAACACCTTATGAGTGGCATAAACCTTTGTTTGATTACGCAAAGAAAATTGGTATTACAATTTTCAGCTCACCTTTTGATGAATCTGCTGTTGACTTCTTAGAGGAATTAGCTGCTCCTGCTTACAAAATAGCATCTCCAGAAATTGTTGACATACCATTAATTAAGCGCGTTGCACAAACCAAAAAACCAATGATTATTTCAACTGGTATGGCAAATTTAGAGGAAATTAGTAATGCAGTTGAAACTGCAAAAGAGAATGGCTGCCAAGATATAATTCTATTGCACTGTATTAGCTCTTATCCTGCGCCTGTGGAACAGACTAATCTAAGAACAATTCCTGATTTAGCTGAGCGGTTTGGTGTTTTAGTGGGCCTATCTGATCATACAATGGGTACTACAGTTGCAACAACTAGCGTGGCAATGGGTGCTTGTATAATTGAAAAACATTTTACTTTATCAAGACTAGAGAAGGGTCCTGATAGTGATTTTTCACTAGAGCCAAGTGAACTGAAACAGCTGTGTAAAGATACTAAAATAGCTTGGAAGTCCTTAGGAAAGGCTGGCTATGAGCTAAAGAAAGCTGAGGAAATAAGCTCTAAATATCGTCGTTCAATTTATGCGATTCAAGACATTAAAAAAGGGGAAGGCTTAACTACGAAAAATATTAAAAGAATTCGTCCAGGATTTGGTTTAAAACCAAAGTATTGGGATCAAGTATTATTATTAAAAGCAAGTTGTGATATTGCTCGTGGAACCCCTATCTCATTTCAAGAAATAAAGTGACTTAACAAATAAACTTTTAAAAGAGTAAAAAATGATTAAAAAATGTCTTTTCCCTGCAGCTGGCTATGGAACTCGTTTTTTACCTGCTACCAAAGCAGTGCCTAAAGAAATGCTGCCGATTCTAACTAAACCTCTTCTGCAATATGGGGTAGAGGAAGCACTTTCTGCAGGTATAACCAATATGGCAATTGTTACAGGAAGGGGTAAGAGAGCGATCGAAGATCACTTTGATAATGCATTTGAACTTGAGATGCAATTAAGCGGCACTTCAAAAGAGCGCTATCTTGAGGAAATTAAGGAGATAATTAGGAAATCAACCTTTACCTATGTTCGCCAAAAACAAATGCTAGGACTTGGTCATGCCATCTTAACAGGTGAACCACTTATTGGGAATGAGCCTTTTGCTGTAATTCTTGCAGACGACTTGTGTGATTTTGATGAAAGTGGAGTTATTTCACAATTAATTAAAATATATAATCAATACAAATGCTCAGTTGTAGCTATTGAAGAAGTCCCAATGAATCAAACCAGTAAATATGGAATTATTGCTGGTAATTTGGTTGATAACTCAAGTAATACTTATCAAGTTACAGAGATGATTGAAAAACCAGATGAGAATAATACGCCAAGTAATATGGCAATTATTGGACGGTATATCTTAACACCTGATATTTTTACTATTCTTAAGAATATAAAGCCTGATAAAAATGGGGAAATTCAAATTACTGAAGCTCTTAATATTCAAGCAAATCAAGGTAAGGTGTTAGCCTATAAATTCAAAGGAAAGCGTTTTGATTGTGGGAGTATCGAAGGCTATTTAGATGCAACTAACTTCTTAGCTAGAAAAACAGGAATCATTTAATTACAGAATCAACTAAGAGCATTTAAACAATTTACCCAAGCTAATAATTTCAGCAATGGATCTTAAGAGTTGATGCATAGGTTTATTACTGAAAGTTAAACACTTAATTCAGTATTATTTTTAATTTTTTTTATAGTTCTTCTATTCCAAAATAGATAAACTACAAAGATTGATAGAAATCCATAAAACATAACCCATGTAGTTACCTCATATAGTTCGCCTAGGATTCCAATTAATGCCATGAATATAGAAAATAATAATATTATCAAAAGGACATTTATCTGCTTAATACCTAAATGAAGAAGTAAGTGATGCATGTGGAATACATCCGCATTAAAAGGAGATTTACCAGACAAGATCCTACGGATAAATACTGTAAACATATCAATAAGTGGAATTGCAAATAGCCATAATGCTGTTACAGGTTGAAATACCAGGAAATTTCCCTGAGAGAAATCTAATAACAACCAGATAATACTCATTCCAAGAAACATACTCCCAGCATCTCCCATAAAAATACGTTTATTTTTAGATACTCCAAGACAAAGATTATAAATCAAGAAAACTGGCAGAATTGAACAAAATATTAGTGGAATCCATAAATCTTGATATGAAACTTTGCTAATAGAAAGAAACAAAATTGAGGCAAAAGTAACTAGGCTATTTCCTCCAGCAAGACCATGAATTCCATCTGCCATATTAAGCGCATTTATCGCTGCAATGATTGCTAAAAATGTAACAAAATAAGCCCATCCATTTAGGAGAATTTCACCAGCTCCAAATAAATTACCAAATGATAAAATACTCAAATTACCACCTGAAATAATTATTATTGCAACTAAGGCTTGAAATAAAAGACGAAGCTCTACAGAGATATCACGGTGATCATCCAATACTCCAATACTTACTATAATGATTGATGACAGAAAGAAAAAATTATAATCATTTAGATCGAGTGGTAGCATTAAGATGCTTATTGCCATTCCAAAAAACATCGCTATCCCACCAATAAGTGGGACAGAGCCAGTATGGAATTTTCTATTACTAGGTTTATCTGTAAGATTAATACTTAGTGCAAAAGGTCGCAATAAAACTATTGCAATAAAAGTACTAAGCGAGGCTATTATGATTGGAAAACTAAACATAAAAAATAGATAACACAGTTGCAATTAATTAATGCTGGAAGGATAACACATTCAGCTTTATTTTTTGATTTTTTTATCTAACTAGAGCTATAGATAAACAATATTAATCATATCAAATATTGGTGAAGAACAATACATAATTTATCAAGGATTAGAGGCCTAGAAAGCAGCCCTAAACCTCAAAATATTAACATTGAAATACAAAAAATATCATACTTTTTTTACTAACTAAAAAAAACTTATCTTTGGTTATGTTTGATTCAAAATACTATGCGAGACGACTGCTCAATAATGCAGATCTTCACATTATAACTAAGGATATATCAGAGCACAGATCTGATTGAGTTACCACAGAGGGTTTTCATAACCATATGACCAAACATTAAATGTATGTCTTCACATACTTGCATATCAAAACTAGGTACTAAAAAGACTTTTTGAGAAACATTAGCAACATCCCCACCATCATAGCCCAATATCGCTAGAGTTGTGGCTCCAATTTCGTTTGCCTTATTAACAGCATTGACAATATTTGGAGAATTTCCACTTCCACTCACCACAATTAAAAGATCGCCTTCATCTAAAATAGCGGCGCATTGGCCACTAAACACCTCGTCATACGAAAGGTCATTACCATAAGCGGTTACAAGACCAACGTTATCAACTAATGAAAAACCTCTAAACTTTTTCCCAGTCGCCAAATTTACCATTTTGACCCAATCATTAATGTAATGTGAAGCTGTTGAAGCAGACCCACCATTACCACATGTGATAATTTTAGCACCTCTCTCAAAAGCCTTAACAACCTCTTCAATGGATAAATGCAGTGACTCAGTATCTATCTGAGAAAGCACCCTATTATGCTCCTCAATATAATTTGGAATATTAAAACTAATATCTTTATATGAACTCATTTTACTCTCCGTAATATATTATTTTTGAACCAGTCATTTCAATTTTAAAAGCAAAGCACCTTAATTTGAATAATGCAGCCTTTATTTTAAGATGTCTGTCTTGGGGGGCAAAAAACATCATAAAACCACCAGCACCAGCTCCCAAAAGCTTTCCACCCAAAGCGCCTGCTTTTATTCCAACATCATATATTTCATCAATAGTTGGATTAGTTACTCCATTAGTAAGTGTTTTCTTGAGTGACCAATTTTCAAGAAGCAACTCGGATATATAATCTAAGTTTTGATATTCAATACCTGTCTTGAACTCATATGCTAACTCTGCCATACGTCTCAAAATCAATTTTTTATCTGAACTACTCGAGTTCTTCGTCTGTTTTAATAAAATTTCCGATGCGGATCTTGTTATCCCAGTATAGAAAATTATAGTAGATTCATTCAAGGTATTTATAAAGTTTCTAGGGCAGATTATAGGACTAACATTAACCGAATCATCAGGCATAAATTCAAGTAAATTAAGTCCGCCAAATGCTGCTGCATATTGGTCTTGCTTACCAATTGGTTCGCCACATTTAGTAATCTCTATATTACATGCAAGTTTAGCAAGTTGCTCTGTTGGAAGGCTATTACCAAGATAAGCATTAAGAGCAGTCAGCAATCCCACTGTATAACTACTAGATGAACCTAGCCCCGTTCCTTTTGCAGGTATATCTGCTGTAGAGGTTATTTCTATGCCGCCATCAATACGGAGCTCTTTTAATGTTTCTCTGGCTAAGGGGTGTGCAATATCTTCTACTATGCTTACTTCTTCAGTTTTTGAATACGCTACTCTTATGCCACCATCAAACTTTTGATGAACGTTTACGTACATATACTTGTCAATAGCTGTTGAAAGAACAGCACCAGGCTCCTCTTTATAAAATGCTCTAATATCGGTACCACCCCCTACATAGCTCATTCTAAATGGTGTTCTACTAATAATCATTTTGGAGAAGCCTCATTATTAAATAACAAACTTACAAAAGCAAAATCTTCAAATATAGTCTCACTTTCTTCACTCTTTCGTTGATTCCACAACTTTAGCACTATCGCATTTGAAAGACTCTTATTCTTATATTTATCATAAAACCATTCATATCTATTGCTCTCATGAGCATTTACAAAAACACTAATATTAGGGATATCAAGCTGCTCCATCAATTTTAACGAAATTATTCCTTCAAAAATAATAACATCTTCAGAGCTAACTGTGCTCACACCATAGTCTATTTTTTCATTCAAGACATGGTCAAAACCAAAATCATGATATTTAAAAGCTAACTTTTCTTGACAAGAATCTACAAGAGTATTCAAGCTCTCTAAGTCATATCTTTCAAATAATTGATCTTCTTCTTTTCTAGTGCTTAAAAGAAACTGGTCTAATTCAATAATGTGAGCGCTCTTACCAGTCTTACACAAAAATGACTTAAGCAAAGATGCAAAAGTAGTCTTACCACTTCGCACAAGACCACCAATAAATATATATTTTTTAGATCCTAACTGGCTACATAATTTCTTAGCAAATAATCTATGATTCTCAAATGGCCCTGTAATAAAATTAACTGCATCATCTAAATTATTCGCCACAAGGTTGGGCCTTGTTGGATATTTTCCATCTAGTCCACCGTCACCAGTTAAAACCAAAGCATTAAATCCATCAAAGTATTTAGTGGCAGCTAGGTCAGCAGTTCTATCTCCAATCATCCAAGATTCACTTAAATCAATATTGAGATCACTCTTTGCCTCTAAAAACATCCCAGGTTTTGGTTTTCTACAATCACACTCCTTTTTTAACTCTATGACTTCACCTGCAAAACCAGTATCAGGATGATGAGGGCAAAAATATAGCTTATCAAGATATGAGCCTTGCAATCCGAGTAAAAATTCAAGTTTATTATGAATTTTCTCTAGCATCTTATAATCACAGTCACCTCGAGCTAAAACAGGCTGATTAGTAACACAAATAGCCAAGTATTTAGATTTATTAATTTTTTTTATAGCATGAGCAGAACCTTTAATTAATTCCAGTTGATCTGAAGACTTTATAAATCCATTTGCTTTGTTGATTGTTCCATCACGATCTAAAAATATTGCTCGTCTTTTAACTCTAATTGAACGCGATTGGTCAAGTCCATTTTTTACATCAATTTCAACTGAAGCTAATCTCTCTGGTGTACCCATATCTTTTAAATACTCAACAGTTCGATACCCACTAATATACTTATCCATTTCCAATAATCTAGAAAACAAGTCTTGAGCGATATCAAATTTCTTTAAATTTATTTTAAAATCTTTTAAAACAGACTTATTAAAAATATACATTGCTGCATTAACTAAATTTTTAAGCTCTCGCTGGTTTTTGTGTGGATGTGGACTTATATCAATAATACGATTTGATTCATTTAAAACAACTAAATCACTATCATGAGGATGGCTATTTGGATGAATTACTATTGAGACGTCTGAATCAGAAGTATGATGAAATTGCATCAGAGAGAAAAAATCAACATCACAATATACATCTGCATACAAAACAATATATGTTGAGGCTACTAAATGCTGAACAGCAATAAGAGCGCCACCGGTTCCTAAAGGCTCTTCCTCAATATAGTAGGATAAAGCAACACCAAACCTATGACCATCGCCAAAATGCTGTTTGATCCTTTCGGCACCGAAGTGAAGTACTATTAAGATGTCTAATAATCCATACTTTCTGCACTCATCCACAATATGCTCTAGTATTGGCTTGCTATTAACTGGAATCATAGGCTTGGGTACTGATGGAAATTGTTCTGACATACGAGTTCCAAAACCTCCCGCAAGAATAACTACTTGGGCTTTTTTCATGATTTTTTGATAACCCCACAACTAAAAACCATAAGTTTAAACCGTCTTAACGCAACTTCTAGAACATATAAAATATAGTTATAAGTAGTGATAATAATACTTAAACCAAGTGTATTTCTGTATGAGTACAATGTCATTAGCTGATAATCCATGACCTTTAAAGATAATGATTCTTCAGAAATTCTATAAACTGAAAGGGATTTTTGAAGCAGAAAAACATTGTAACCATTTTTTATGATCAATGACCGCCATAAATTATCTTCACTTGGACTTTTCCACCTGCTACCACTCATCTTTAATGATACATTCTTTTTTTTGCTCATTACAGTGTTATTAACTAAACCTCTTCACATAGGATGCTGGGTATGTAAGTATCAAGACTACATTTCAACGACATAAAATTTAGTAGAAAAGGCTTTGTATGTTCTAATAGACGAATCAGGACAAACATCCTTTAAGGCTTTATCTACAACACGATAATCAAATCCAAAGTGGCTGCTATAATGGTCCTGTATCGCACGAAATTTTGATATATCTTGATTTTTTATCAATGCCGATAAGTACGAAAAATCATTGCATTCTAATGAAAGAGAATACCTATATACATATCGCTTAATAATGTATTTAAAAAGCCCAACAAATTCAATTTCAATAGGAACTGTTATTATTAATTTTCCTCCATTTTTTGTTAATTTTGAAAGATTTCTAATCGCATTTTTTATATTACCAACATGTTCAAGGGTTTCAAAACAAGTGACCACATCAAAACTCTCAGATTGTTTATTTACATCATTAAGATTGATAGTAAAAAACTCGTAGTTGGAAAATTTTTCTTTAGCTGTATCAATAAGGTTATCAGAATGATCAAAACCCACTGTTCGTTTAGGCGCAATCGTTTTCGAAACAATGTCAGTAATATATCCGTTAGAGCATCCAACATCAGCGTATTTTAAGTTGCTAACTTCTATATTTTCCCTTAAGCACTTAACAATACTTTTCAATCTAAGTATGTGCGGCACATTCTTAAATCGAAATTTTTTGTAGGTTAAAGAGTGATCAATAGATATTTCTTTTTTTTCCAAAATTTTCTTATTCCGTTTTTCAGTTAACTTGCCCTTGAATATATCAACTTCATTTGGCAAGGATAGCAATCTTACTCGATTAAATTGGCTAGCGCCTTTTGGCCATCGTCTTGGAGCAATTACTATTTCTGTGTTGACACCCATTATACAAGCCCAGAAGGAAAAAGTACTAGCTGATAAAATTTGATAAGGGTAACTCCCAATAGTTTGAAAGTCACTCTCTATAGTTCCACATAAAAATTCAAATTGATAGTAATCTAGATTAATGATTTTTTTTGCAAAAAGTTCATCATCCGTTATAACTAAAAAACTTTTGATTCCATATGTTTCGTGCATAAATTCGATAGCTGAATGATAGTATTCAGGAGGTGAAAGAACATCCAATCCCAATTTGACATAGTCCCCTCCTCTTATATGAATAACACAAGTACGAGACTTAATTTTTAATAGCTCACTATAAACAAGCAAGCATTTGACTTCTGCTGCAGTCTCTTCAAACTGTTTTTGAGTAAAACAATCTTGAAAATATCCATCCAATATATAAAAAGGCAGTTTTCTAGCTAAAGCTTTATCGAAGTTGTCGTCAGAAATAAAAAAAAGTATTGGCATTACTTTTGGTACTCTAAGCTTAGTAATTAGCTTACTATTAATTGAAATATTTATATCAAATCTTGAAAAGTCAAGAAATTGACAGAGCATATTATTATTTTTTGTTTTATATTTGGCTAATGATGAGTCATCAATAATTATTTCACTTATTTTATGAGTTTTAGCCAGCAATATTGCCGCACTAAGTTGAAATAATTGGTTCCCAAACCCTCCAGCCAATCTAATAGTAATCATTTTCTTCGCATATTTTTTAGAATAATTTTCAACTCATCAATAATCTTATCAAAAATAAAGCGAAAAAAATGAATTGCATAATATAATCTTATTCGAGTCAAATTTTTAGACATTAAGATACAATGATACTTGACAGCATAGTATTCTTTTCTTAGCTCAACCAGGGAGTGTTTAATATGAACAAAATCAAGGAAAGCAATAGCATCTTGATGAACATATAAATTAACAAGATTTTTTCTTAAAATAAAGGAATGAATCAAATCTTCACCATATGCCTTGCCATTAAAAGGGTAATAATTTTCTAAAATCAAGGACTCTTTTTTATGCAGAACACATCCGCCAGGTAGCCAATCTACTTTATTAATACTATTTTTTTTATCTTGAAAGTCAAAAATGAAAGCCATTCCAGATAAACTAATTTTACCAGCTTGAAAACCTGAATCACCATTCAAAAGCCAATACAAAGCTTTTCTGAAAAAAGAGTCATGGTTATAATAATTTGCAGCTTTAGTAGATTTATTATGAAATACGGGCGCAACAGAGGCACTCTCCTTATTTGTGTTCAAAAATTGCCACATTGTCAAAATACAATCCTTTTCAAGTATAACATCATCATCTAGCTGTAATACAAAGTCGCCTCGAGCAGAACAAAATCCAATAGATCTTTGTAAAACCTGGGCTTTTTCATCTGTTCGTATTATCTGAACTTTATTAATAAGCTTCTCTTCTAAAAACAACTCATTAAACTTTGGAAGACATATTAAAATTTCATCTGGAACTAGCGTGCTTTGTAGGATTGATGAAATAGTTTCATTTAACTGACTGCCGCCTAAAGTAGGTATTACAACAGAAAGTTTAATTGACATATTGACGGTTTGAGTCATTACTATTAGAACTACAAGCAAATAATAATCCAAGCAAAAAAGTATACCCAGAGTATTGAAAAATTGGATGTAAAATTAGTGGTGTTAGAGCTATAAAAACAAATAAAAAATAGGCAAGAAATTGGCTTTTATTTGAAATAAGTGTGCGTATAAAAAACATCAATATAAGCACTAGAGAAATACTAGAGAAAATTAAATTTTCAGCAAAAAAACTATTTTTGTGGGCAACATTAATATCCATTCTAATCTTTATACTAGATAGAGTATTTTCAAAATTAAAATTAGTATCAAAAAATACTGGAAAATAATAATAAAGTATAAATAAGGAAAATAGGAATCCAAAAATAAACCACACCATTTTTTTATTATAAAAAAGTGATAAGAAAGAAAAAATACCATATACGATTACCATCGTGCTTCCCGAAAAAGGAATAATAAAGCCAGCAAATAAATATCGATGATATGTTGAATTACTTTTATTAAAAATCAAGTATCCAAAATATGTAATAAGAAATAACGACAAATATATTGTATTAGTGAACAATCCTGATGGTCTAAACTGCTGAGCTGGGACTATGTCTTTATTATCGGTCTGAAGAAACAAAACAAAATCAAACTTTTCATCACCGACAACTTGAACATAATTCTGAAAAAAATACAAAAACTCACTCAATCCAAAAACTTGAGATAAAAGCCATAGTCCATTTATTGTAAAGAAAAGAGTAAGAGCATTTCCAGCTTGTATTAGTTTATATTTAAAAAGAAAGTAAGTGAATAATAAAATAATTGACGAATATAATATTGAAATAATATATCCAATATATTCAAATTTACTTATTATTATCAAAATAATCGATATTAGTGCATAAAAATAAAGAACAATAACAATTTCTCGATCAATTTTTAAATAATATTTTTGATAGGCTAAAGTAGCTAGCGCGATTGAGATTATAAGCATCTTGTATGCTAGATTAAAAAATTTGGCTTCACCAGGTATTTGGGAATAAATATAGAACTGAAAGATATTTTCAAGTAAAAAAATGCACATGTACAAAGATATTAATAGGGAAAACATTAATCCCAGTAACAAAGAATTTTGATTATTAATGTGTGTCACTATTTATATGCTATTTTTTTAAGAGAGAAACAAACATTGAATAGTTTAAAGGAGTATAAGAAGCATTTGAAAATTTAATTAATTCCATTTGATCTTTTTTAATTACAGGCCTTTGGGTCAAACACTCAAACTCTGCAACATTACTGACAGTAAGTTTCCCGTTCTTTTGTTGAAAAAGAGGGTCAATCGAAATCTCCCCATTTTTAGAGTAGTAAATTGGTCTAAGACCAGCACCAATTGCACTAATTACTGCAGTAGAGCCTCTGTAAATAACGTTATCACATATTTCAATATCTCTCTTTAAAGTTTTATTGGACAAGAAAATATTGCTCGGCAAGCTATTAAAAAAATTATTTTTTCCCTTTAATTGATTAAAGTTAAGTGATGGATGCAGCCTCCATATGAACTTATAATTTGGTAAGGATCTAGCGCAAAGAAGTGTAAATTCAAAAAGTAGGATGCATTCTGAAATAATGCCCTCTGGAATAACTAAAAAAGTGCAAGATTTAGAAAGTAGAATCTTACTGCTATCCAATTCTTGAGACTTTGATGATCCTATATTATAAATAGGTATTACGTTTTTAAAAATAACTTCAAACTGCTCTTTTGCAATTAATCCTGATGTTAATATCACATCAGGATTGTAAAGGGGTAATAACTCCCTTTTTATGGAATGTTGGTATTCAAAAACTGAAGAGTGCTGATAAGCAAAACACTTAATATCAGGGTCTACTTGACGAGCTTCATAGCATAGTAACCTCTCCCATGCATGGCCCTCATAAGTAAAAACTAGATATTTAGGATTGACTTTTGAGATTATCTTGGATACCTGTTTAGATATCCTTAGAGAGTTAAAAGATGCAGAAGACATCATTCTAATAGAAGCCTCCAGTCTAGCTCTTTTATTAATAAAGAATTCTAAAGCCATCTTGTTATAGGAAATAACTGCTTATACCTGAGTAAAATATAAGCTTAATTCATTTATAAAACTCAATGTTTTCCTTAATAATATTCTTGGTACTATAGATTTATTATTTACTTTTTTTGCAGTTTTATTATGATCTATCAAAACAATCATTGTTGATATATCTTGTTGAGTTAATTGATAAGGAAGATCATGATAGTACATATCATTTGAATTATTAGTTTCACTATTAATTAGGTGAGAAACAAATAATACATCGGTATTTTTTGAGTATTTTTTTTCACGATATTGGAAAAATTCAATACTTGATTGCAGTAGTCGAAATACTGAAATGGAAGTATATTGAACAACTAAGATCAACATTCTTTTCCAAAAATACACACCTAATTCATTTTCAAATAAATGAGAATATTTCTCTGAAAAATCACCATGTGATCTTTGCATATGAAGCCATGTATTGCTTATAATTTCAGGCGTTACGAAACTGGATAACAACACCTTATCAAATAACCTGCATAACTTTTTATATTTTTCAGTATCTGTCAAAGTGATATTTTTTATATTATTTTCTTAGACAAAATTATCTCCAACTAAGGCGGGTTTAAGTTGTTAACATTGCAAAATTAGAAAGATAACTCAAAGCAACTCTAAAGATTTTAAATCAAGAGTAGCATGATCTATGGCTCATTTTATAAGTTTTTATCCATGGAACACATCAAAATTATCATTTTCAAAAGAAAATACTAAAGGGCGAGCCATTATCATCTTACTTTTAATAACCAATCTACTTGGACTTGATAATTCTTTCACAGGCAGAGAGTAAAGCTGCCTAGGCTCTAGAGTAAGGTTTTTTTTGATTTGAATTATATTATTAAATCCAATAATTTTAAAAGTGATTTTTTTACTTTTTGAATTAGGATTTATTAAAAAAAATTCATAATTTTTGTTAATTTCAAGCACGTACTGTAAATAATATTCTCTATTTAAAAAACTACTCCCACTGAGAGGCATTAAGGTATCGTCAATCGCATCTAAATTTCCATGTACATAAGAGCTTAGTGGTGAATTTTTATAACGGTAACTTACATAACCACGCTCTGTAATAAATGACTTAAAATTTAGTAAGCTATTTGGAATTTGTTTATGAAAAACGCAAAATGTTCCATAATCACTAGGTTGGTGGTTTATGGTCGCTAGAAATTTAGAAATATCTAATACTTGCCTATATAGCCCACTAAGTTCAATTGATTGCTGGTGAAATTTATCACCGTTGTTATCAAAAAAAACAATATCTACTTGATGCTGGCCTTTCTCACCAAATAAACTTGCCAAATCTAGCAATTCAAAATAAGTACTCCAGTCTTTATTGCAACGCCAAACAAATAAGTCACTAACTACTGATTGAGAGTTCCTAGGTTTTTTTGTTAAGCGTTGGCCTAAAACCCATGGTGATTTTTTTATCTTCTTAAGTAAATTACTCATGATGTTTAAGTTGTGAAAACCAATAATTTTTCAAATGCTTTTGTGCACCAAAACGGTCACCATGAACAACAAGGGATGCTGGTGGATGAGTGTGCTCCAAGCTTAAAAATTTGCCCTGATTTGCACAAGAAAAATATAATGGAATACCGGACATTTCTCTACAAATAACTACCGGTAAATCATTTTTTGCAAGACCACAATCATCTAACGAAATAGAAGTAATACTATTTGAAAACGCAGTTTTTTCACATTTTATTTTTTTGGTGGCTGCATCAAAAATTTCTACTCTCACTTTTCTATTGCCTGCTTTTTTTTCAATATTAAGCAATAACAAAAAATTTTCAACTTCATCAGAAAACTGTAAAAATGGGGAGAAAGTTAATAATGATGCTTTTGGTGGAAAAGGATTAAGCTCCCCTTGATAGCTAGTAGCTGTATGTTGAGATACTAAACTTAATGTTGATCGAAAATCTGGCACGTTAGTCTGGTTACTGACTAATTGAGGCAACTCCTTACTTATCTTTTCAAGTTTATTTTGCGTTAGGGACAATAATGGCAAGGCGTTATCTGGAACTAGATTCCTAACATCTTTATACTTAATTACTTGAAAATCTCCATACGCCAATTCACCCAATACAGCGCTGTACCAGAAATCACCATCTGTATAACTTAAATTAATAGTTTGGCTCCCCCTAAATACAGACTCCCAATTATTAGGTGAGAAATTATAAAGAGTAGTCTGGCCATAACAGTAAGGAGCTTTTAATAATGGAAAATAAGACATTATATTTTTCTGATTATTTTTGCTGGAATACCTAGCGCTACAACATTATTTGGAATATCTTTACTCACAACACTTCCTGCGCCAATAACCACATTATCTCCTATCGATACATTAGGAAGAATCACTACATTTGATCCTATCCAAACATTTTTTCCTATTTGGATCACTCCAGAACTATGGCCTTGATCGCGAAAAAAAGCATCTTTAGAGCTAAAAACGTGATTTGATGCCCGTAAAACGGTATTTGATGCAATCATAGTTCCATCCCCAATTTCTATTTTGCCAACATTATCAGCATTAATCATTACATTATCATTTAATGAAACCCTATCTCCTATAGAAATACTAGAACCCATGTCATGAGCATAAAGCTTGCAATCATAGCCCATTGAGAAATTAACTCCAATAGTCATATTATCAAGATTATCAACATCACAACCGCTAGGCAAGGTTCTTTCAATTTTTCGATAATATTTATATCTGCGATTGGCTACTCTCAATGCTTTCAGGGATGTAATAACTAAATATTTTATTGTTTTAATCATATAAAAATTTACTTTTGCAGAACAGCAATATACTTTCTTAGTTTTGGAGCTGCATATGGCTTTATTATTCTTTTATGTACTAACGAATAATTAATTAATTTAGCATTTGAAAGGGATTTGATCGTTTCATAACTCGCAATTGATTGATACATTTCATCACTCTTTTTAACATGTTTAAATACATCATCGCATAACACAAAGCCCCCTTTTTTTAGCATCCTTACACTATTAATAATATCAGCAGTAACTACGGGGTAACCATGAGCGCCATCAACCCAAATTAAATCAAACTTTGCTTCAGAAAAACTAAGTGACAATGAATCAACCTGATTAAATTTAATATTTGAATTGTTTGACAATAGCTTATTTCTATTATGAATAAAATTCAGTCTATTATTCTTATCTCGAGAGTAAGTTGTTAAGAATACAGGGTGGTTATCAGGTAAATCTATAGTTGTAATATTCGATTGAGGAAATAACTTAGAAAGTAGAACTGTTCCAGTTCCATTATGTGTTCCTATTTCTAATATATTTTCTAATTTAAATTTTTGACTCAATGCTGCAAATAAGTTATGGTGACATGATGTCATCGGATCTATTAATTCTGGATAGTCTTTATATATAGTATTCAACTTATCAATACTGTCTAAATAATCTAGTTTCAAATTACTAAACAATGTAGCCTGCTCCTTAGAGTATTCTTCTTCACTATATCCAACCTTCGAATAAGCAAAAATAACTTTTGCAACAACTCTGCTAAATATAAATTTAGGTTTCAGTATAACTTTAGCAATTTTCTTAAGCATTTTTCCTTGTTTAGGTTTAAATCAAATTAAAATAATCATTCAAAAGCTAAGGCCATATTTTTAACAGTTTTTTAAATTGAATTATTTTAAATATATTTATTTTGAGCCCAACTATAAAATAAATCATAATAATTAATAGCTTGATCATAATAGAGATATAGCTACTTAAAGTTATCAACCCACTGTAATCTATTAAGGCAAAAACTGCGCCCAAGATAAAAATAGAATAAACTAAAAATATCGTACGCCATAACCATATTATTTTGGCATATTTTTGGGCAACAAAATAACCAATATATATTGTAAGAATCCCAGAAATAGTTGTCGCCCAAGCTGCGCCTATAATACCCCACATCATGATAAATGGAATATTTAATCCGATATTAATAGCCATTCCTAAAAACATTAAAAGAGTTGTAATATGCGTTTTTTTAGCATAAATTAATTGTGTTCCTGTCATTTTTCCAAAAAAAAGAAATGCATAATATAACGATAAGATAATAGTTACAGGTATAACATCAGAATAGTTGCTAGAAATGAAAGCATTAATAATCTCTTTAGAAAATATCATTACTACTAAAGCCATAAATATAGAAATATAGAAAAAAGGTAGCATGTAGTTATTTATCTCATCAGGATTTTCAATATGCTTTTTAGCAAATAACTTTCGATAAAGCTCAGGTTGAAATACTTTACCTAATGCGGTACTAAATTGAAAAATAGTTAAAGAAAAAGTATTTCCTATATGGTAAGCACCGACTAAAGCAGTAGATCCAACGATATCTAATATTATTTTATCTAGATGAGCATTTATTACACCAAAAAAGACCCTTGGAGTAAGAGGTAGGGAGATTTTAAGCATATCTTTTAACATTTTAAAATCCATACAAATAATCAACGATTTTCTAAAAGCTATGAATAATGAAATAATTAGAATTAGGTTTGAGACGCTCCAACCATAAGCCATGGACATCAAGCCTAAATCGAATTGTGTCATCAATAATATAGAAACTACAAAGTAAATAATAGGGCTTAATATAGAATGTTTAACATAGCTTAATGCCATTCCAGTATTTTTTAAAAAAGTTAAGTAATACTGAGATATTGAAGATACAGATGCCCCAATCAAAACAATCATTAACATATTGTCAGGAGGCTTATTATCAAATATCAAATCAGCAATCTTTGGCTGAAAAATATATAATAACACTACTAAAACGATTAAATTAAAAGTAACAAATATTACAGCTGTAGAAGTTAGTCTTGCTGAATCTAACTGTGATTTCTCAAAAATAAAAAAATTTCTCTCATAACCGATCAACATACCAAAATTAGCAATTCCAACTGCAATACCCGAGTAAACTTGGGCCAAAACAAATACACCCAAATCACTTGGAGTGAGATAATTTGAAAAAATTGATATTAATATTAGCATTAAGAACCCAGTAATACCAATCTGGAGTGTGTACAATAAACTGTTATTTACTATTTTATTCATCTCTTAAACTTCCAACCCACTCTTTTAGCTCATCAATATTAGTCAAAATTCTTATACCGTGAGTAGCATTATCATCATTGCATGTAATACCACGTGGATCGTAATACACTGAAGGTTTACCTTGATTTTTTGCAATTAAGGCAGTTGAAGTGAAAGGCATAGAAATACAAGCTTGTGTTTTTTGAATAATTTGGCGCGCATCTTGACTTGGGTGAACCTTTATATAGTTATTTTTTTTACGCATCAGCTTCATTCTTCTTAAATATTTTTTATGTTGAATGTTGCTAAATCGCTTAACTTTATGAAGCATATTGAAGTTGTTATCGTTAAGGACAGATTGAATATTACTCAAAAATTGGTTAGAAATATCATAGTTATAGTAGTCAAGGCTGAGCCCTAATGTTATATAAAATGTTGGTCTCGAAGGCGATACATCAAATACAGCGATGGATTCAGCTGGAATATCTATACTTTTTTCTGAGCTTGAAAACCATATTTCACCAACTTCTTCTATTATTGAATTGTGACTATCAAGCCTTTCAATAAAATCCACTTGAAACTTATCCCATACTAAATAATGTGGCCAACTAATTAAATGCCATGGATTTTGTATTAAATCATAATTTTCAGTTTTAAAAACTTCAACATTAGTAGAATAAAAATAAAATAGAATCCTTGATGAATGTTTCTCTGCTAAATATGTCCATATTGGCCTATAAAATGGTTGAGAATTATGAAATAAATAATCTCTTGCAAAATCTTCAGGATTTGCCAGATTGGCTCTTTTAAATTTCAATACCTCCTCTAAAAAACAACTATAAAAAGACCTGAAAAATAAAGAAAATAAACCATATACTGATAAACATACTAGTAATAAAAAATATTGGAGTAATTTAAATTTTCTAACTTGCGGGAGTCCATCTGTTAGAACAATATTAACTTCACCTAAACTAAAATTAGGCGTGACATCTACACTATGGCAAATACTGTCTAACCTTTCACTACTGTTTCTCCATTTCACATACCAATTAATAATATTATATTTATCAATATCACTAGAAATACAATTAGAATTAATACTATTAAAGTAAGCATGTCTTCCCAATTTAGGACTTCTTTTTAATAAGAAACAAATACTTTTTACTCCATATAGAACCCCCTTTCCCCAATACAAAAAACAATAGAAATACCACAGTAAAGTAGAAGATAGAACATCTATATTGACATTTTTACTTATAAGCCTAATTTGCCACTCTTTTGGCAATGGATGTCTAAGAGGTTTATTTGCACCTATACTATATAAAATAGATTCATTAAACGATAAGCTTAAGAAATTTTCTGTTAGAAACTGTCGAAATGACAATTCCATACTAAATTTAGACTCAGAAAAAAGATTAATATTATTAAGTTTAGTTTTTGTTAAGACGTCTCTTAACTCAGCTAATGTTGATAATTTATTTTCTTTTTTTAGCTTTCTATATCCCTTGTTAATAAATTTTAGTCTAACTTTTCTCCTTTTTTCGAATTGTTTAGTTACTAGTGAAAAAATCATCATATCTATCATTTTTTGTGGCTTTATAATTACTTTTGATTACTACTAAGAAAAAAACCTTATACTTGAAGAGTTTAATTAATGCTAAGTTTTAAGTTATCAAGTTCAATTTAAAAATCATCAGTCTTAAAAATTTATATCTTATATTTTACCACCTTAAAAAAATTTAAATATATGTCAAATTAGTCACTAAATATCTTCTAAGCAAATCAAAAATGATTTATATTTGAAGCAGTAATCTTCAAAACACTATTTTGCTATAAATTAACTATGAATGAACTAACTTACAAAGACCTAAATCAGCATAAGGACATGAACTATGGGGCTAACACAAATTTAAATCTGGCAAAACACCAGATAAGCCTTTCCCAAACAAAAAGCAAGAAACAAGTAACTTTGTATCAACAATTATCTCTTTTCAATATTTTATAAAGGTAATTTAAATTAGTTATTAAATCAATCTGACTATTGCCTACAAAAAACCCATTATCATGTAAATAATCGGCATTTTTTAAGTCTTTATGTATTTCATAATCAAAATACTTCATGACTTCGTTTCTTGTAAAGTTTCCTGTGACAATTGGCCTACAATCTATCTTACTTTCTTGCAACTTACTAATTATCTCTTTTCTTTTGAGATTTGATCCTGGTTTAATAATCAAAGAGAACCCAAACCAGGAGCTCTTATCAACATCTTTTTGAATTATAAAATCAGAATCATCTTTAAATAGCTCGACAAAAAGAATTGCATTTTTTCTTCTTTGCTTTAAAAATGACGGTAGTTTTTTAAGCTGTTCTATACCAATAGCACCACTCATCTCAACAGGTCTTACATTGTAACCCGGCAATACAAATCTAAAAGATTCTTCAAACCAATCATCACTTTTATTAGATACATGATTTTTTTTTGGAAGGTTGCGAGTCCATCCATGAGCTCTTAATGATAAGAGAATATGATAAAGCTCTTCATCATCTGTAGTAACAAATCCACCTTCCATTGTCGCAATATGATGTGAAAAAAAAGTTGAGAATGTGCTCAAAATACCAAATGTGCCTGCTTGTTTACCTTTATATTCAGCGCCCAGTGACTCACAATTATCTTCAAAGATAAAAATATCTTTATCTTTGATAAAGCTATTAATATCATCAAAACTATTTGGATTACCAAGTAGATTTACCACCATAATCATCCTGGTATCAGATGTAATTGCAGATTCAAGCATCTCTAAATCATAATTTAAAGTATCTAAATCAATATCCACAAATTTCAGCTTTAGCCCGAACTGTTGCAACGGGAAGTAAGTTGTAGACCAAGATACTGCTGGAACTATTACCTCATCCCCCCTTTTTAGCATTGGGTTTTTTGTATAAAAAAGTCCTGCAGTTGCAATTAAGTTAGCAGTAGAACCAGAACTCACCATGACGCAGTATTTTCTATTGATGAACTTAGAAAAATCTTGCTCAAATTGAGCAACACTTTCGCCCATACTAT
>Ga0115003_10000333_pt1 | contig 41205 bp, 39 predicted proteins | sample ArcticOcean_MG_C_7_FD_88736 | JGI IMG/M metagenome (GOLD analysis project Ga0115003, IMG submission 88736) | Marine microbial communities from western Arctic Ocean - ArcticOcean_MG_CB11_88 | ecosystem: Environmental > Aquatic > Marine > Oceanic | place: Arctic Ocean: Canada Basin | collected...
CTAAAATATCAAACTACTGAAATTAAGATAGTTAATCAATCAGGTAAGTGGGTTTTGGAGGTATGTGATGAATAAAAGTGTAGCTATCCTTGGAGCTCAATGGGGCGATGAAGGTAAAGGAAAGATCGTTGATTTACTCACAGAAAAGTGCGATGCGGTAGTTAGATTCCAAGGTGGTCATAATGCTGGACACACGTTAGTAGTTGATAATAAAACTACAATATTGCATTTGGTGCCATCTGGCATACTGCACGATAACGTAAAATGTATTATTGGCAATGGTGTTGTTTTATCCTTGGATGCGTTATCTGAGGAGCTTGAAGTTCTAGAAAAGAATCAGGTTTGCATTGATGGACGTTTACTAATCTCAGATAACTGTCCGTTAATACTGCCCGTCCATATTGCCCTAGACAAAGCTAGAGAAATTAAAAAAGGAAGTGATAAAATTGGCACCACAGGAAGAGGTATTGGTCCTGCATATGAAGATAAGGTTTCTAGAAGAGGCTTGAGGCTTGGAGAACTATCAAATCCAGAAGTATCTTTAAATAAACTTGAAGAATTATTAGATTACCATAATTTTATTTTAAAGAATTACTACAAGACCGATACTTTTGATGCAAATAAAATGCACGAAAGACTGCTTATACAATATGAAGTATATAAAGAGCATGTAATTGATGTCCCAGAATACGTGGAAAAATTATTTATAAATAATAAAAAAGTGGTTTTTGAGGGGGCGCAAGGAACATTACTGGATATAGATCATGGAACATATCCTTTTGTAACGTCATCCAATACAACGGTAGGTGGTATATTTACTGGTTCAGGGGTATCTCCTAAAAAACTAGATTACGTGCTAGCAATAGTAAAAGCATATACTACAAGAGTTGGGTCCGGGCCATTTATGACAGAATTATTTGACGATAATGGAAGAAAGCTGTCAGAAGTAGGTCACGAATTTGGAGCCACAACAGGCAGAGAAAGAAGGTGTGGATGGTTAGACCTAGTGGCATTGAAAAAATCAATGATAATAAATGGATTTAATGGTATTTGTTTAACAAAGTTAGATGTGCTCGATTCATTTGAAAAAATATATGTGTGTATTAAATATGACAATGAAAAGCCAGTTTATAAAGAATACGACGGTTGGAAAAAAGATATATCAACCATAAAAGAATATGACAAGCTGCCTGAAAATGCAAAGAAATATATTGGTGATATTGAGAAATTTCTAGGTGTTCCAATAAGTATAATATCTAATGGTCCAAGAAGAGAAGAAAATATTATTTTAGATAAAATATTTTAAAATATAGTTGAGTATTATGATCCTGATAAAAAATAAAATTGAAGATATAGGTATATATTTAATTCCATTAGCTTTTTTTTTTATTTTAATATCAACAGCATTATCTAACGTTTTTGTAGCGCTAGCAGTTTTCGCAAGTGCATTTAAAATAATTAAAAATAAAAAGTACTATATAATATTTAGTGAAAAAATATTTATTTATTCATTCTTGTTGTTTGCGCTTTTATTTACATCTTATTTCTATACTATCGGTAGTAATGAGGACTTTTATACAGTAATAAAAAAATATATTAAGTTTTTATATATACCGATAATATTTTATTATATCAAATATTATTGTAATAAAAAAAAAGTACTAAAATATTTTATACATGGAACAACAATTACACTCATTCTTTCTTATTTAAAATATTTTGAGATATTTGATTTTAATTCTCTTTACTACTTTTTAGAAAGCACTAATATAGCATACGTTAAAGATAATATTGTTAATAATAGTATTATAGTTTTCCATAACTATATAATTCATGGAGTTATACTATCTTTCTTTTCTTTCGTAACTTTTTTATTAGCAAGAAAAGAGAGTGATAATTTATATTATTACCTTCTTTCTGCCCTATCTTTTATAAATATTATTTTCTTAAATGATTCAAGAACAGCATATTTAATAATATTATTCTTAGTAATATTACTTGTTTATAAAAGTATATTTCCAAGAAAAATATTTATATATATAGTTCCACTTATACTTCTACTTTTTATAACTTTTGGGTCAGCGTTTGATAATATTTCTAATAGATTTGCGCAATTGTCGTCTGATATGGAGATCTCAGAAAATGAAAACTATGTTTCATCACTTGGTTTAAGATATTTATGGCTTGATAACGGTATTAACAATATCCTTAAAAATCCCTTTCTAGGCTCTGGCGCAGGTTCTTTTAGTAAAACCATGAGTCAATACTTAATTCAAAAAAAATTACTACCTGAACATAAAATAGCGATTACTAATAATACTCATAATGAATTTGTCAGTATTTCTTCTCAAATAGGCTTAATTGGCCTCTTATTGTATTTATTATTTAATTTTGCTGTCTATGTAAAGTCACGGAATGATATAATTTCACAGGGTATTTTTGCTACTATCCTAATATCCTCATTATTTAATAGTATTTTTTATGATAATATACTAGGGTTATTTTTTATAATGCTTATTAGCCTTATAGCTAATAATGATAAAGAATGGATTTAAATTAAAATTTTATTAAATATATCTAATTATGACTTTCCTTAAAAACAATATTGCGCTAAAAGATTTAATATTTTCATTTAGAAATTATTATGCATGGACTTTCCTTGCTTATTTTGATCTAAAGCTAAAATATAGAAGAGCTTTTTTAGGACCTTGGTGGGTTGTTTTAGGAATAGCAATATCATCTAGTATGATGTGTTTTTTATGGAGTACTATTTTTAACTTAGACTGGAGAAATTATTTAACATATTTATTCTCTGGGTTTGTAATTTGGATGTGGATAAGCCAGCTTGTTATTGACGCTCCAGAAATGTTTTATTCGGAAACGGCTAAATTTATTAAAGCATACCCAAGCCCACCAATTTTCTATGTATTTAGAAAATGCTATCTTAATCTGTTATTATTTTTACACCATGTACCTTTAATAATAATTGTTGTGATAGCAATAAATAGAGAAATTAATTTATATGCTATTTTAACTTTACCAATAGGTTTATTTATAGTGTTTATAAATGCTATTTTCTTCACTGCAATAATCGGAATGCTTTCTGCTAGGTACAGAGATATAGAGCCAACAGTTAAGGCATTAATGCCGCCAATGCTTTTATTGACCCCAGTATTATGGAAAGCAGAAATGTTGGGTGATTATGCTATATACGTTTACCTTAACCCTTTTATATATTTTGTTGGCGTTGTAAGAAATGATTTAATAGGTTTAGATTTTGATCCTTATATTTGGATTGGAGCTATTTTAATAACAGTAGTACAATTTACAACATACATAATATTATATACAAAAAAACGCGATCGAATTGTTTTTTGGGTTTAATTATGATTCCAGAAATTATTTTAAAAAATGTAAACTTAGATTTTCCTATCTATGATAGGAATTCAAGGTCTTTCAGAAATAGTATATCAAATTTAGGTGGGAGAATCGCTTCCGCAAACTTAAAAAAAGGTAAAAATGCAAAGCAAATAGTTAAAGGACTTAGAGATATAAACTTAACGTTGAATGATGGTGATAAAATAGCTTTATTAGGACCAAATGGATCCGGAAAAACAACACTGTTAAAAACAATAGCAGAAATATATCGCCCCACATCAGGGAGCATAAAAAGTAATGGTGACATAAGCTGTATGTTAGATGTTGGTTTTGGGATGGAAGAAGACGCAACAGGGTATGAAAATTTGATTATATCAAATGTTATTAGAGGAAAGAGAAAAAATGAAATTGACGAAATTATAAAAGAGGCAGCTGATTTTAGTGGTTTACATGATTTCTTACATATGCCATTAAGAACATACTCTCAAGGAATGGCGGCAAGATTAGCTTTTTCATCAGCGATATCATGTACGCCAGACATATTCTTAATAGATGAATTCTTTTCAACAGGAGATTTAGATTTTTCAAAAAAAAGTAAAAAAAAGATTTTAGAATTGATGGATGCTTCGTCAATACTAGTATTTGCTTCGCACGATTTAAACACACTTAAGACTTTATGTAATAAAGCAATTTGTATGAAAAATGGAGAAATAAGTTTTACTGGAAATATTGAAGATGCTTGCAGACATTACGAAGAATTTTTTGATTAATATATGAATAATAATCTTAAATATAATTTAAAATATATAGTTGATCCTAATATTAGCTCAATAAAATATGTTAAATCTGCTTCAGAAAAAAAATTCTTAAAATATAATTATAGCGATTCAGTTGTTAGGGCAGATCAAAAAAATTTTTTGGTGTCTATATTATTTAATACCAATAACTTAGAAAATACAAAAAATTGTCTTAAAAAATATAAAGAAGTTACGCAGAATCCTAGAGATATCCAGTTCTGTATAAAAATAGATAATAATGATACTTTGTTTGTTGAGAGATTTATTGAGGCTTTAGAAGATTTTAATTTTAATTTTGTAGTGGTTGCATCTCCTAAAGGCAGAGGGTATATAGATTTGTGGCAATGGATAAATTTTCTATATAAAGTTTCATCAAAAAAATCATATTTTTTATTAAATATTTCAGATGAGATGTATATAAAAGAAAAAAATTGGGATATCAACTTATCGAAGTACAAAAAATTATTACCTGATAATATATATAAACTTAGAACCTCAGTATTTAAAAATAGAAATTATAATAATCTTTTTGAATGCGGATATGCTCCTGATACCACCTCATTTTATACAAAAAAATATATAGATCTTCAAGGAGGTTTCTCGCCTTGTTTTGGTCCTGATAATGGACAGCAGTTTGTTTCATTTTATTTATGTAATCTTAACTACCCGTCTCATTATCAGTTTAATAGGGAAATGGTTATAAATAACATTAATTTCTTAGGTGAAGGTACAAATAAAAATTTAGTAGGAAAATCATTGGAAGAAAGAAAAATTATTAATTATATTCTTTGGCTCAACATGTTTAAGCATCAATTTCAACAAGATTACTTACATAGAGCAAGAAAAATCCAGGTTGCTATTATTGAGGGAATGAGTAAAGATTATAAGATTATTCATAATTCAAGAAAATTATCATATTCACTAACTATTACTGATAACAATACACCTCAAAATACAGAAATTTTGTTAAGTTATAGACTCAGTAAAATAAAAAACTTTTTATATTATTTTGGTAAGCAAAATTTCTTTAAGTATCATACTTCTTACAGTATGTCCCCTCTGTCTGGGTTTACAGCACATTTCATAATTAAGTATCTAAAGATTCTCCCACAAAAAAATCTTTCTTATAAATTTTGGCTCAAAAAGTTAAAAAACTCTTTCCTTATTTTACTTTCTCCTTCAGTATTTTTGTATTTCCAGAGTTTAAGTAATAAAAATAAGCAAAAAGTACATTTGAGAAAAAATGTAGCTATTTTAGCTGTAGATAAAGGCGACCAATCAAAAACTATATCTGTAAGAGGGAAAAAATGATCACGCAATGCGTAATACTTCTTGGGGGGAAAGGCACTAGATTAGGTAGTATCACTGAAGATTTTCCGAAGCCTATGTTAGATGTTGGCGGTAAACCATTTGCAGAATATCTTATAGATATATCAATTCGACATGGGATTAATGACTTTTTATTATTAGCAGGTCATTCAAGCGAGATCGTAACTAATTACTTTAAAGAATATAAAGGTAGTCGAGATAATTTAAAATTAAATATTATTGTTGAAAAATACCCTCTGGGTACTGGTGGTGCTCTAGTTAATGCTTATGATGCACTAGAAGATACATTTCTTTTGCTTAATGGTGATTCTATAATAGATGGTAATTGGTCAGAATTAGCAAATAATTTTTCAGAAGATATTGATATTTGCATTGGACTAACAAATATTAATAACACAGAACGTTATGGCAGTGTAACTCTAGAGGGAGAAAGAGTTATTAGTTTTAAAGAAAAAAGAAAAGTTAAGGTAAATTATAATAATAATTTAATAAATGCAGGAATCTACATAGTAAGAAAAAGAATTCTTAAAAACATAGAAGTAAAAAATTTTTCATTTGAGGAAGATATTCTTATGAAAAATCTTACTAATTTAAATATTACTGGAAAAGTTATTAAGGGATACTTTATAGATATAGGGTTGCCAGAAACCTTAAAGGAAGCTTACTCAATAAAATGGATTAAGAATAAGAAGGCAATAATATTTGACAGAGATGGAACTTTAAATATTGATAATGGTTATACTAATAAAGTATCAGATTTGGTTTGGGTTGATGGTGCTAAGGATCTAATAAAAGAATTTAATGATAAAAATATATACGTATTTGTTGCCACAAATCAGGCTGGAATTGGAAAAGGTATATTTACAGAAAATAATATGCAAAAATTTCATTTAGCCATGCAAAATGAGCTTCAGCAAGCTGGGGCACATATCGATAAGTTTTACTTCTGCCCATTTCATGTTGATTCCGTAATAGAAAAATATAAAATTGACGCTAAATGCAGGAAGCCAAATACAGGTATGCTTGAAAACATTACCTTAGATTGGGGTATAAATAAAGAAAATATGATTTTAATTGGAGATAGAGATACAGATATAAATTGCGCAAAAAACTTTAATATAAAAAGCATTAAGTACAACGGACTAGATAAAATATCTAATTTATCGGATAATATAAATAAATTTTTTGGATGAGACAATGTCACCTGAGGTATTGCAAAAAAAGTTAGAATTTTTTAAAAATAACGGTTATGTTATTTTAGATGATATATTCTCGAATGAAGAATGTGACAGTGTAATAAATTGTGCTCATGATGTTCTAGGTGAAAATACAGACCTAACACCACTAATGAATATACATAAAAGCTCAGAAATAATTCAGAGCTTTATGTCAAAGCAAAAACTAATTAGCTTCATAAATTTATATTTTCAAAATAAAGCACTTGGCTTGCAAACAGAATTTTTCTTTATGCCTCCCAAAACAGTTGGTTTTAATGCGCATCAAGATAATACTTATGTTAAGGCCTCCTCAGAAGCATTTATATCAGCATGGTGCGCACTAACTAATGTAAAAAAAGAAAATGGAGGTTTGATAGTTTGGCCTGAAACACATAATGAGAATGCTTTAGAAACAAAAGATACTGGTTTACCTAAAAGCGATAATCAAGATCCAAATGCGACTATAAGAGAAACTATAGTTCCAGAAAAGTATTTGCCAGTATCACCTGAAGTAAAAAAAGGTAGCGTGTTAATGATACATAGCTGGTTGGTTCATGCATCAAATCAGAATCTTTCTTCTGAAAATAGATATGCTTTACTTTGCACCTATCTAAAAGAACATACTGATTTTAGGAAGGGCGCATATGCTAAAAGAACTCCATTTAACTTAAAAAAGGCTGTTTAAAGCATGAATTTAGATAATGATAAGTTAGCTCCCAGGGGTCATATGGGTAAAACAATTTTATTTGAGTCTAAAAAAGATCAAGAAGATTTTTATAAGGATTTTCATAGTAAGAGTACAATGATAGCTAAATTTAGCAGCTGGAATTACCAGGGAAATTATAATACAAGTAATGTGAATTTTGAGAAATTAATAGTAGAAGAAATTATAGAAAAGAATCTTATTAAAGAAAAAGACTTTCAAAAGTATGATTACAAGCTTGAAAAAATGCATTTATGCTTAAATTCTTCTAAGAAAGAACTTGATGAATCGGAGCAAAATAAGGTTTCTGTGAGTTTTTATGAAACCTCTTCCAAGCTTAAAGAAATATATGCTGATTTTATAGAAAAAGTAATATCGCCATTATTTGATGAGGAAATTTATTTTCAAGTTGTTCCAACTTTTAGATTTCATTTTCCTAATCAAAAGGGATACGAGTGGAGTGATAGATATCACACAGATGTAATGCTTGGCCACCCTCCTTATGAATTCAATATATGGGTTCCTTTTACAGGCACATATGAATCTAATAGTATGAGATTAACTTCTTATGATGATAGTATGAGCATACTTAATGATAATAATTTTAATTTTGAGATATTTTCAAAAAATGTTCAATATGATGAAATTCTTAAAAAAAAATTAAAAGATAAATCAGAATCATTAAAAATGAATTATGGAGAGTTTATTATATTCGATCCAAGATGTTTGCATTGTACTCAGCATAATATAACAGAAGATACAAGAATAAGTATGGATACTAGAATTATATTAAAAAGTAAATTAAAAAAATACTCAAGAGAATATAGAACTACAGGTAGAAAAAAAATGCCTTTTACTCCCGGTCATTATTTCTCTAAAAAATCAATTTAAAAACCCATTAAAATATGAAGAAAGAATTTAACATAGAGCTTGCATATTATTTATTTCTTTTAATAAGAAAGAGTGAGGAAAAAATAATAGAAATATATGATAGTGATAAGATAAAAAGTCCTGTTCACTTATCTATTGGTCAAGAAGCAATTGCAGTTGGTGTGAGTATGGCCTTGGAAAGCGACGAGATTATATTTAGTAATTACCGAGGACATGCACACTATATAGCTAGACAAGGTAATTTTAAAAAAATGTGGGCAGAGCTTTATGGAAAAGTTGACGGTTCCTCGAGAGGTAAAGCTGGTTCAATGCATCTGAGTGATTGGTCGGTTAATTTTATGACAACATCTGCTATCGTAACATCAGCAATACCAGAGGCTGTTGGTTATGCTTTTGCGCAGAAATATAAAAAAAATAAAGGAATAGTTATTTGTTACCATGGAGATGGAGCAGTTGATGAAGGCGTATACTGGGAGTCTCTGAATTTTGCTAGCTTACATAATTTACCGATACTTTTTGTATGTGAAAATAACAAATATGCAATTTATACTCACCAAGATAAGCGTATGCTAGGTGATTCAATTGTTGATAGAGCTAATGCTTTTGGAATTAACGCAACTAAAGTAAATGGATTAAAAACGAAAGATTTTTTTGATTCAACAAATAATGCTTTAGAATCTATAAGAAAAGATAATAAGCCAGCATTAATTGAATGCATGACATCAAGGTGGAGAGATCACGTTGGTCCTGGTGAAGACAGACATATAAAATTTAGAGAAGACAAAGATCTCGATGATGCAATTTTGAGAGACGATATGAATAATTTAGAAAAACTATTACCAAGAACCGTAGCAAAAGATATTAAAAAAAGAGTTGATCGTGAGATACAAGAAGCAATAGATTTTTCAGAAAAATCTGCTTTTCCTTCTGTAACAGAAATTATGGATAATGTTTATGAATGATTTGAAAGAAATTAATTATGGCGAAGCTATTTATGAGGCTTGTTTTCAAGAAATGAAGAAGGATGAATCGGTATTCGTTTATGGCTTAGGAGTTGATGATACAAAAGGTCACTACGGAACATCAAAAGATTTACATAAAGTTTTTGGTAAAAATCGTAATTTTGATATGCCGTTATCTGAAGATGCAATGACTGGAGTTGGAATAGGTGCAGCATTAGGGGGCTTAAGACCAATATATGTTCATCAAAGAATGGATTTTTTGCTCCTATGTATGAATCAATTGGTAAATATGTCTGCAAAATTAAGATATATGTCATCAGGAGAACATTCTGTACCTATGGTTGTGAGAGCAGCAATTGGAAGAAGTTGGGGACAAGGTGCGCAACATAGTCAATCTTTTCATTCTTATTTTATGCATGTCCCTGGCATAAAAGTTATTGCACCAACAACACCTCATGATGCTAAAGGCGCGCTAATTGCGAGCATAAGAGATAATAACCCAGTAATTTTTGTAGAACACAGAATGCTTTATTCTAATAAAGGTTATGTGCCTGAAAAAACCTACGAGATTGAGTTTGGTAAAGGTAGGGTTTTAATAGAGGGAAGCGATATAACATTAGTAGGATGTAGCTATACTGTTACTGACTGCATAAGAGCGTCATTAGCACTAAAAGAAGTAGGTATTAGCGCAGAAGTAATTGATCCAGTAAGCTTATCGCCAATAGACTATGAATTAATAAGAAAATCAGCACAAAAAACGAAAAAAGTGTTGGTTGTAGATAATGGATGGTTAACATGTGGTTTTGCATCAGAAGTCTTGGCAGACTTGGCGATAAATTGTGAAAATCTAAAATTAGATAGAATGGGTTATTTGGAGTCACCATGCCCAACAACTAGAGTCTTGGAAGACGCGTTTTACCCAGATCCGGAAAGAGTAGCTATCAAAGCAAATACCATGTGCTCTGGAGATAAAAAATGGCACCCTGAAAATATTTCTAGAGAAGAAATAAATTCTTTCAAGGGCCCATTTTAAAAATAATTTAAATTTAAATTAAAATTCATATAATATATTGATATAATAATAAAAATTTTAGAAAAGGTGGAAATTTGAAAGCTTTTATAACTGGTATTACTGGAATGGTTGGATCTCATCTCGCAGACTATTTAATCGAAAATACAGACTGGGAAGTACATGGTTTAATTAGATGGAGAAGTCCTACAGATAATATAGAGAGCTTAATACCCAGTATAAATAACAAAGAAAGAGTTTTTTTACATTATGGAGACTTAAAGGATCCTCAATCATTAAATAATATTATTTCTAAGATAGTTCCTGATTATACTTTTCATCTTGCCGCTCAAAGCTATCCTAAAACTAGTTTTGATGCTCCAATAGATACATATGACACTAATATATCTGGTACATCCTCATTATTAGAGGCATTAAAAGTTTATTCGCCAGATTCCTTAATACATGTTTGCGCATCTTCAGAAGTTTTTGGAAGAGTGCCAAAAGAAAAATTACCAATTAATGAAGAATGCTCTTTTCACCCTGCCTCGCCGTATGCAATTTCTAAAATTGGAACAGATTTAGTAGGTAGATTTTATGCTGAAGCTTATGATATGAAGATAATGACAACAAGAATGTTTACTCACACTGGCCCTAGAAGAGGAGATGTCTTTGCTGAATCTACTTTTGCCAAGCAGATTGCATTAGCAGAAGCTGGAGTTATAGAGCCGGTTATTAATGTTGGTAACTTAAATTCTATGAGAACAATAGCGGATGTGAGAGACGCTGTAAGAGCATATTATATGCTTTTAACAGTAAAACCTATTTCTGGCGAATACTATAATATAGGTGGTACTCATTCTTGCACTATAGAGCAAATATTAAAGGATTTAATAAATCTCTCGCCCATTAAATCAAAATTAGTAATAAAACAAGACCCAGATAGAATGAGACCTATAGATGCTGATTTGCAGGTTCCTGATACTACAAAGTTTACAAATCATACTGGTTGGGTTCCTGAAATACCATATGAAAAAACTATGCTAGACCTTCTTAATTTTTGGAGAGAAAAAGTAGCTAAAAACGATGGATCTTACTTAACGAGGTAATAAATGAGTAGTTTAAATGAATTAAAAAATCTAGATTCTAGTAAGCCATTTTTCAATCACAAAAATGCAGTACTAAGTGCACCTATACGACATTTATTTATGATTGGAACCTTGGAATATTTGTCATTAAATAAGTCACTAAAAGAGCCAAATATATTAGAAATTGGTTCTTGGTTTGGCGCATCAACATTATCATGGGCTCAGGGTATTAAAGAATATTATAAATCAAAAGGTTCTATTTCGTGTGTAGATGCATGGATTTCTTTTTTTGATATGGATTTACATAAAGAAAACGAGTATGCAAAAGAAATGGAAAGTTTGCTGCAGTCAGATTTCGCATACAAAGCTTTTTTACATAACATAGGAACAATAGATAGGAGTATAGTAAGTCAGCATTATAGAGGTCAAAGTGACAATATATTGCCTCAATTAAAAGACGCAATATATGATATTGTATTTATAGATGCTGATCATACATATAAACCTGTATTAAAAGATATTAAAAATTCTATGAGGTTAGTAAAAGAAGGCGGAGTAATATGTGGGGATGATTTAAATATGCAAATGAATGAAATAGATAAAACACATATGAGCGAAAATAAAGAAAAAGACTTTATAAATGACCCTCTAACCAAAAAAAATTATCATCCAGGCGTAACACTAGCTGTTCATGAAATATTTGGCGAGGTAAGTAGTTGGGGTGGTTTTTGGGCTATGCAGAAAAAAAATGAAACTTGGCATAAGTTTTCTTTAAAAAATATGCAAGTAATTTATCCAAATCATTTTACAAAAGATCATATTGAAAAAGCTAAATCTCATTACAATGATATAAAAAGTAATATATTGTAGTTCAATGAAAAAAGAAAATAAGAAAATTTCTTTACACTTAAATTCAAATAGAAGTACTTCTTTCGAAAAACTTATAAAATCCATAGTAAATACAACTAGCGATATCTCAAAAGTAGAGGTAATAGTGCACATTGATTCTGGTGATAAAATAATGGAAGAGTCTATAAGTCAATTAAACGAACGATACCCAAATTTAATTCGTACAATTTCAAGTAATTTAATAAAGTCATTTGCAGATGCATGGAAACCACTTAATATTATTTTAGAGAGCACATCAGAAACAGTAAAATTTATCTCTTGCATATCAGACGATATTCAATTTATAACAAAAAACTGGGATGAGATATTACTTAAATACGAAAATTATTATTTAGATAATATAATAAGGATAAGATGTTCAAAATTTAGATATGCAAACTATACAGATGTTTGGCAGTGCGGTTATATGCCAGACTCGTATGCATTCTACTCTAAAAAATGGTTTGAAATTACCAAGGAGTGGAATCCGTGTATTGGCCCAGACTCATATAATGAGTGTATATCATATTATTTAAAAAACATTGGTGCAGAATATGATAGAGATATCATAAATAAGGAAATAGATTTTTTAGGGCAAGAAGTTTCAACAAATTTAGACATAAAAACAAGAATGCAAAGATCCCGAATATACTATAAGGCTTTCTTTAAACTAATGTCATTCCGCACACAGAAGCGAGCATACAAAAAGGCTTTACTAATAGCAGAATATATTGCAAAAAAAAATAACACTAAAGAATTTAATGAGATATCAATATCAATTTTAAATGTAACTTATACAAATTTTAAAAGAAGATTTAATTTTTTTTATCATAGGGGTAGCCCAAACCATATAATAAATAATAAATTTTTAAATATAGTTTTCATGGCTTGGTGTTATATAAGTTTTGTAGACGCTTTAATAATAAACATATATAATTATTGTCTAAGAAAAAAAATTATTAAAGATTTTAATGAATAACCAGCCAAAATTTTCAATTATTATTCCCTGTTTAAATTCTGAAAAGACAATACAGAGAACAATTGATTCTATAAAAAAACAGAACTATAAAAACTTTGAATGCTTAGTTATGGACGGTGGCTCTAAAGATAGTACAATGGATATTATAAAAAAAAATTCTGATGTTGTTACTAAATATATTTCAGAAGAAGATAATGCCATATCAGCTGTTAACAAAGGTATTAAAATATCAAAAGGTGATTATATAATTTTTTTATATTCGGATGATTATATGGAAAATAATTTTTTGAAAACTATCTCAGAAAATATTGATGAAAATAATTCATATAATGTGTTTTCTTATGGATTATCAATAGAAGATTTAATTACTTCAAAGAAAAAAATTATCTGTAATAATAAAAAAAATATTAAATTTTCTTATGATAATGTTTTTTTCAAACATGTGTTAAATCACGTATACAAATCTAGTTTATTTGAAAAATATGGCTTGTTAATTGAGTCTACAAATAATAATGAATTATTTTATTCAAATGATAGGGAATTTATTATAAGAATTTTTCTTGGTGGTGAGAAAAATTTTGTAATTGATAAGGTTTTGTATAAAATGACATCCCATGATAATTCCAATACTGGCAGTAGAAGAAATATTGTTAGAATTAGGTATGAGCATATTGAAATAGCTAATAACTATTTAAAGAAATATAAACTGTCAAGACATCAAAAGAATAAGCTTGCTGTTTTTAAATCCCATAATCTTATATTATTGCTCGCTTGGTATTTTATAAAATTTGATATTAAAAATTTTTCAGTTATATTTTCTCAAGGTTATAAAAATAGAGGGATTTATTGGATTTTAGACTTAATAATTCGTCCTTTTAAAGAACTATTTTACCGATTGTCAATAATCTCTTGGTAGGATAATAATTTATCCAACATCTTTATCAAGATAATGTATTATGTGCTTAAACTTTAAAAAAATTATTTGGAGTAAGAATGATAGTTACAAGATCACCTTATAGAATTTCTTTCTTTGGCGGCGGTACGGATTACCATGAATGGTTTTCTGAAAATAAGGGCTCTTTTTTATCATTAGCAGTTAATTATTACACATACATTACTTTGCGAGTAAAACCATCTTTTCAAGAAAAAGAATATAGAGTTTTATGGCGATACGCAGAAGAAGTAAATAGTATTAAAGATATAAGGCATCCAATTGTAAGAGAGACCTTGAAGCATTTAAAATTTGATCGTGGATTAGATATATCTTATATTGGTGATCTCCCTGGCGGCTCAGGAATTGGTTCAAGTTCTGCATTTACAGCTGCATTAATATTTGCACTATATTCTCAACTAAATAAAAAAATTAACCCTTACGAGCTAGCATATGAGTCATATAATATTGAAAAAAATAAACTTAAAGAAACTGTAGGTATCCAGGACCAAATTGCTACATCCTTTGGAGGATTTAATTACGTAAATATTGAAAAAGATAGTAGTTATAGTTTATCAAAAGTTAATTTAACAAGCGAGAACCAAGACATTTTTTTAAACAGCCTATTATTGGTATATACGGGAAAAACTAGAAGGGCTTCAGATATAGCTGAGGAAAAAGTTAAAGGTATCAAAAAAAAATATTCATCTGTTATGGAGATGCAAAATATGACCCCATTAGGTTTTCAGTACTTAAATAATATGGACTTAGAAAATTTTGGAAGATTACTTAGCGAATCTTGGGGCTTAAAAAGAAGTTTATCAAAATCTATTTCAAGCTCTGAAATCGATGATTTATATAAATTTGGAATTAAAGAAGGTGCTATAGGAGGAAAGCTTCTTGGTGCGGGTGGTGGAGGATTTATGCTTTTTGTATGTAAAGAAGGAATGAAAGAAAATTTAATATCTAAATTAAATGGTAGAGTCATTGTTCCGTTTAAAATATCAGATTCTGGAACAAAACTAGTTTATAAAGAGGAGCCTTTAACATAATGAATTTTTTTAACGGAAAAAAAGTTTTAGTTACTGGTGGTACTGGTTTAATTGGTAGGCCACTTTTAGATGAATTATTAGATTGTGGGGCAATTATTACTGTTGTTTCTCTAGATAAGCCAACAGATCTTGACAAAAAAATTAATTTTATAAATTTAGATTTACGAGATTTTAAAAACTGTCTTCAGGTTTGCCAAGACCAGGAAATAGTTTTTAATTTAATAGGTGTAAAAGGTTCGCCTAAGATGACCCAAGAAAATCCTGCTAGTTTTTTTGTACCCACCATAACTTTTTCAATAAATATGATGGAGGCCGCAAGACAAGCTGGTGTAGAGAGATATTTATTTACAAGTAGCATTGGAGTGTACGAACCTGCAGAATATTTTAATGAAGATGATGTTTGGTCTTCTTTTCCATCTAAAAATGATCGTTTTGCTGGGTGGGCTAAAAGAATGGGTGAATTGCAAGCAGAAGCATATGATATCCAATATAAGTGGAATAAAATATCAATTGTTAGGCCTGCAAATGTTTATGGCCCATATGATAACTTTGATCCAGAAAACGCAATGGTGATCCCTAGCTTAATTCATAGAGCGCTAAGTGGCGAAAGACCACTGACAGTCTGGGGAGACGGAAGCCCAATAAGAGATTTTATCTACTCAAGAGATGTTGCGTTAGGCATGATGAGTGTAGTTGAGCAGGGTTATAATAAACCAGTTAATTTAGGTAGTGGTGATGGTGTAACAATAAAGGAAATAGCAGAAACTATATCAAATTTAATGCCAGATGGTTGCTCTATAGAGTGGGATCCAACAAAGCCATCAGGTGATTTAAGAAGAATAATGAATACATCAAGAGCAACAAGCATTGGTATTACAGCTAAAACATCGCTTAAACAGGGAATACAAGAAACCATAAATTGGTATACTAACAATAAATCAAAGAGTATAGTTAGATATAATGCCTTTACAGACAAAATATATAAATAATTTGGTAAAGAAAGCAAAAATTTTAGATTATATTAATAATAAATTTTTAACTATATGTTTTCAAACTTTGTACAAAAAATAAAAAACACTATATTTTATATTGGTAAGTTTTCAACATCTGGAAGAGCTATTTGGCCTCCTAAAGTTTGGCCACCAGTAAGACCCTATCCATTAACATATTTTATAGAGCCCTCAAGCACGTGTAATGCTGCCTGTATATTTTGCCATTACATTGACCAAAAAAATCAAGGAAAAGAAACAAAAAATATTGAAGACGTAACTTATAGTAAAGCGGTAAATTTAATAAGAAAAGATGCGGAGTATAGAAACATAAAAAAAGTTGGTGTAAGTATAACTCCAACAACAGGAGAAGCATTAGTAAATAGAAATTGGGAAAAATTTTTATATGAATTTCTAAATTTTGAATTCTCAGATAGAGTCGATATTGTTTCAAACGGCATACTTATGAATCAAAAAAATATTGATAAGTTGTGTGCAGCACCTAACATTCATAAGTTAGATGTTGGAATATCTCTTGGAGGTATAGATAGAGAAACTTATAAAATAATGTTCCAGAATGATAAGTTTGATAAAGTTGTAAAAAATATAAATTTACTTTTTAAGAATCTTCAAGATAAAAATTTAATAATGAACGTGTGGTTAAATTTAAGAGTTCCAGATAAAAGTAAAATATCAAATTCAGATATACAAAAAGTTTTCAACAAAGTAAATTATAAATGGGCAACTTATACAATTATGGACGTGTACAAAGATGTGCCAGTCCCAACGAAGAATGATAAAGAATACAAAATGTTAAAAATGGTTAATATTTTAGAAAAAAGAGATTACTCAGCGTGCGGTATGCTAGAAGCTGGAGTTTTAAATTTTAGTGCTAATAATAAAGTTATCGCCTGTGGATGTCACTACGCACAAAAACCAGGTGACGACTCTTTAGTATTAGTAGATAATTTTGAAAAAATTAAAGAAAAAGACTTGGTAAATCTACATCAAGATTTAACAGGTAAAAGAAAGAAATTAATTAAAGACTGGAATGAGAATAATGTTATCCCTAGTGTTTGCTCATTTTGCCAGCATTACCACAAACACATAGGTCTTGATAATATTGGGCTTGCTCTAAAATAAGTTAAAGGTTAAAAATGAAGAAGCAAAAAGTTTTAATAACAGGATCTTCTTCGGGCTTAGGAAAGGCTCTATCAATTTTTTTTTCAAAAAAAGGCCACGATATAATAGCACACGGAAGAGATAAGGCTAGACTAGAGGACTTAAAGAAAGAAATAAGAACATATAATGTTAATTGTGAAACCTACAAATGTAATTTAAATAATTTAGTTGAGGTTAAAGGATTAGCAGAATTTTCAGTAAAGAATAATGTTAAAGTTCTAATTAATAATGCGGGTCTGTTATGTCAAGGAAAAGAATTAAAAAATTTAAATGATAATGAAATTATTGGGCAAATAAATGTAAATCTACTAGCCCCAATACTACTATCAAAATACTTATCTGAACATGTTAACAATATAATTAATATTAATTCTATGGTTGGTAGAGAGGTAAAAAAACATCGTACAATATATTCGGCTTCAAAGTGGGGCTTAAGAGGTTTTAGTAATAGTTTAAGGATGGAGCTCAATTATGTAAAAATTTTAGATGTTTACCCAACTAATATACAAACAAGTTCTGACAAAAAAAATTCTATGAATATAGATTTTGTGTGCAAAGAAATTTATACTGCATATTTAAAAAATGATGAAAAAATAATTTTAGACGGTAGAGATCTATAAGTATATGAATTTTCAATCTACAGAGAAAAAAAATTATATATTCTACATTCCAGGTGAAAAATATTACTCAAGATTTATAAGGCTTATTGATAGAATGGGTTATGGCAGCTTAATGGAAGTAACAACTGATCTATCAAAAGCTAAAAAATATAAACATTTCTTTATGCCGTACATTTTGCACCTGGAGCATCCTAATTTAGCTATAACTGATCCGCTTCTAATTAAAGTTCATAAAATACCAAATTCAATAATTCTATATGACTACAGTACTGAGTCAGTAAATTTTGAATCCTCAATTACAAATAAGTTCATTGATTTACATACTATACTTGTTAATGAAAATTTTGATATGCAAAGAATAGTTTTCTTAACAGCCAATAGTGTCCTTCAAAATTATTATAAGAAATGGGCTGAAGAAAATAATTTAGATTATCTAATTAAGGTTGTGGGTTTTAATTTTTACATATATGAAGTATTTTGTGATCTAGCTAATGATAATTGGTTCAAAGAAAACAGTGAAAAATTTTTAGAAGACGCTTGTCTAGAAAAAAAAAATTCAAGCACTAAGAAAAAATTTTTCTATACATCTTTAAATTTAAGACCAAGAACTCATAGAAGTACTATTATGTCATATTTAATATCTAACTTTTATCTTGATAAAGGCTATGTGTCGTATTTTGGTGAAGAATTTGGATCACTTGATGTTAGTAGTGTAAACTCAATTTTTCAAACAAAAGATTTTATCGCCAAACTAAATAACAGCGAAAAATTACTAAAAGCATACGATCTTTTGTTAAAAAAATCTCCTATATACGCTGATAAAATTTCAAATGAAATGAGGGATTTAGCATACAATAATTTAATAGATGGTAAAGGCTACTCTAGCTATATGTTTCCAGAGGCAAATAAAAAAAATAATACTATGGGAGCTAATAGTTATTTTGAAATAATTACAGAAACATGGTTTTCTGACAATAAAAATTTATTCTTTAGTGAAAAAACTATTCGAGCAATCACACGTATGCAGTTTTTTATTTTCAGTGGATGTCCTTTTAGTTTAAAATATTTAAAGTCTATTGGTTATAAAACTTTTGAGCCTTTTATTGACGAATCTTATGATCTAGAAATTAATCCTATAAAAAGAATAGAACTTATTAATAAAGAAATTGGAAAACTATGTGAGTTATCAATTTCTGATATTGACAAATTATATAAAAATTTGTTTCCTGTAATAGAGCATAATTATAAGCATTTCTTAACTAAAACTCCTGAAATTTTTTCTGATGAACTTAATGATAACTTTTTAAATATTTTAGATAGTTTTGATAGTTTAAAATTAATAAAAAGTAGAAATAACTTTACACCTGTATTTTCTAGTATTTTAAGTAAATTAAGAAAAGATAATTTTTTGAGAGATAAAGAAGTTATAAAGTTTCCATTTAGATCATAATTTTTAGTATTTTAAATATATACATTCTTACTATCATCATTGTGATGCATAACCCATTATAAATTACTGACATTTTACTTGTACCGCCAATTCTTGCTGGTTCATCACCAGGTATTTCATATATAGTTAAATTCCTTTTTAAAGCTACTGCTGATATTAATGGTTCAAAAACTGGCCCATACATAAATTTTTTAAATTCAGGATACCTTGCTATTTTTACATCAAAACCTCTGTAAATTGTTAAAGTATCTGTAGCTTTGTATTTCCCTAAAGCTGATATAAGCATTGTAAATATTTTATTTCCTAAGGCTGTAATATACGTATCATCGTATGATATTGCTGGTGGAAGGTATCTTGAAACTACAACTAGATCTTTTCCTTCTCTAAGTTTTTCAACTAACTCTTCTAACTGTTCTATCATACAATTACCATCAAGACTAAATTCAATCACGCAATCTGTTTTAATAATGTCCATTGCCTCCATTACAGCAGCTCCTAAGCCCTTTTTGCTTTGCGTTACTATATTAAGATTGTTTTCATTTGCAAACTTAATTGTCCCATCTGTTGATTTTCCATCAATAACAAGAATTTCATCGAATAAATCTCTGTTAATTTGAGGGAAAATTTTCCTAAAACCATCTATTTCATTCATGGTTGGAAGTAATAATGTTATAGTTTTATTTTTCATATTATTATATCTTATTAAACTTTAAATATTTTAGTGTCTTTAGTTAATAATATTATAGTAATTACAGTTATTCCGATACCAAAAAATATAATTCCTTTTGTTATATTACCGTCAATAACTATTGATTTTAAACTAGCGCCTAACAAGGTATAAAAGAAATTTATTATCAATGATGTAATAGTAATATATATTATAAATTGACTGAACAGAATCTTACTAAGTCCAAAACTATAATTTAGGATAGCTTGAGGCAAAAGGGGGTTAATTGTTGTTAATACAATATATTTTAGCTGATTATCTATAGTAATTTTTAAATTTATTTCAATATCAATTTTATTTTTTATGTAAACCATAATATTTGATTCGCTAAGATATCTCATTATTAAAAAGGATGAGCCAGCCGCTATCGTTGTAGATATTGTTGAAATTATCGCTCCATAGTATGGGCCCCATATTATCCCAGACATGAGAAGAAATATTAATCCTACCGGCAAAAGAAATATCATGCCAGCAGAAAAAAAAAGTATAAAAAGAACGATAGATAATTTAAATTTTTCACGTGATAGTGATTCAAAAAAATCATAAGTTAAAAAGCTGCTATTATAAAAATAATATATTACTAAGAAAATTAATAAATATATTAAAATTAAAAATATTAGATTATTTTTCATTACGATATTATGAAAGCCATTTTAGTAATTTAATAATGCCAGCTTTCCCTACTTTCTTATGACCTGATAATCGTGAGTTATTATGAATTATATCATAATTATCAATATAGTAATTATAGGAATCTAAAAGTATTTCCAGATTATTTTTAGTAGGCTCCCAATTTAGTTCATTTTTTATTAGAGTTATGTCGCCAGAATATGTATTTGTCATCATGTTATATTGATATGGCCCTAATGGTGAAATTCCAATCTTATAGCAGATTTTCATAATAGGAAGCATTATAGATGAAGGTAAATAGTATAATTTTGTTTTGCTATTGGTTGTTTTTATTATATTCCTGAACATTTGATTTAAGGAATGTGGGTCATATGTTCCAATATTAAAAATATTACTTTTTTTATATTTTGATGATAATAAGCAAGCTTGCGCCAAATCTTTACCGTAAACAAATTGATATTTATTATTGCCTGACCCAACTAAACATAACTTTTTATTTTCCTTAATAAAGTCAAAAACTACAGAGAGAATACCTAGTCTACCTTCACCAATAATTGTAGGCGGCCTAATAATTACTATATTAATTTTGTCTTTATAAGACATTAGAATTTTTTCAGATTGAAGTTTAGATTCTCCATATTTTTCAAAGGGCTGCAATTTTGTATTTTCTGGAAGATTTAAGGCATTAACTTTTCCATAAACACAATTAGATGATATATAAATAAAGTTTTTCACTTTGTTCTTTATTGCTAAATCAATAAGATTTTTTGTTGAATCAATATTAGTTTTAAAAAAAAGATCTTTCTCTCGATTTTTATAAAGTAATTTTGCAGCACAGTGGTAAATGCATGATATATTTTTATTATTTTCAAATACTGAACGAAGGAATTCAGTATCCGTAATATCACCCTGTATACTTTTTAAATTTTTACTATTTATATTTGAATAGGTATTATGTAAATCTACTCCTATTACTTTGATTTTTTCCTCTAGAAGTTTGTCTGATATTAGCCCACCAACGTACCCAGCACTTCCTGTAACAAGGTGCATAGCATTATTCATCATGATATTTACCTGCTAAGTTATTTATAATAATTATTTCATACGTATTATATTTAGACATGTTGTCGTTACATAATGTATTATTCAATATCAAAATTATACCAAATATTGATGAACGCGGATAAAATTATAGCTTAAATTTAAAATAATTGTTCTTTTTGTGCTTCCTATAACTAAATGCACGAAAATTATCCAATAATAAGAATATTTTAGACAATGATAACTCTGTAGATTCAAGATGTGGAACAATATTTGTATTTATTTCATTTTCAAAAGAAAGCTCTATTCCATTTAATAAAAATTTATAATTATGAATAATTTGCTTTTCAATATTGTCGTACAATTTTTTTAGTTTTTCATCACTCATAGAACAAATTCTTTCGACCTCATTTAGCACCATATCCATTCTTTTTTCTGGGCACTCAACACTATCATAATCTTCATTTATATAGGGCGAGAAGGTTTTAAAACCAATCTCATTAAAATACTTTAAAGTGTATGGAGATCCTGCGATAATAAAGAAATTACTTCTTAGTATTGGTCTCAATATCTTTTCTGTAAAATATAAGCATCTTCCGTCAGTTAACCAAGTTTCTGAAACAATTTCAAAATATGATTGGATGTAATCATAATTATCGTCATCAGTAATTTCTGGAATTAAAAAATTAATTTCGCCTTTTTTTCTATCCCATAAATCTTTTTTTATTTTTTTAATATCTCTTTCATATATTATGGGAGATAATTGATCAAGATAAATAACTTTATCTAATAATAAATCAGATTTTTGTAAAAGCTTAATTTTATTATTAGATTCATTACTTGTATTTACAGTTTTAGAGTCATTATTACCAAATGTTTCTCCAAAATATGAAACAATACCATCTTTTATATAATCCATTGATAACAAAAAAAGTGTTATAGCTTTCCTATGCCATCTTGGTCTTAGACATAAAGACATAAATTTTTTTCTATCATGATTCTTTTCTAGTGATTTATTTTGAAAATTAATATAATTTTTCTTAAAAAAATTACTAAATAAAATTTCACTGTAATACTCATACAAATAAAAATTATAGCCAATTAAATTTATTTTTTCCTGAATGTTATTTTTTCCCGCCCACTCTTTATAAAACTTCTTTGATTTATAATTAGCGTTAAGAATCGTGATACGTTTTGAATCTATATCTAACTTTTTAATAATTTTATGAAATTTTATAAGTATTTCTGATGTTTGATCACTTAATGTAATGGCTTCTATCGAACAATCAAAAATAAAATTCATATTTTCATTAAATTTATATTTAATTATATATTTATTATTTATAAAATTTTCATCTTCTAAATCTTCTAAAGTATTAACTACTATAGGAAGATACATTTCCGCATTAATTTCTCTTTTGGTAAAATAAAAATTAGATGATTTACCAAGTAAATCTGATAATTCGAAGAATCTTGAATAATTACTCCGACTAGGGATAAAAACTATTATTTTTTTTTTATTTATCACATTTATTATAATTTATTATTATTCAAATATCATCTTGTTTGTATGATATCATAATAGAAGTTTATGTTAATTGTTGGAGTAAATCTATTAATAAATTTAATACAGTTTCTTCGAAGAAGATACTGAAAATATAAAAAAAAATTTATATTTATATGTTTTTTTTCTTTATAGTTTTGTTTTATAAGAATTTTTTTGTTTAAAAAATTATGGAATTATCAATATTTAAAAATAAAAGAGTTATGTTTCTTAATTCACATCTTCTTTTAAATGTAAGCCTTTTAAACGTGAACCTATATTATGACATATTATGAATAAAAAACTTATATCAATCATTACCCCTGTCTTAAATGAAGAAGATTCACTTCAAAATTATTTTACAAATATATTAAAAGCTACTGATTTGTTAAGTGATAAATATAATTTCGAGTTTATTATCACAGATAACTTTAGCAATGATAATACCTACGAAATTTTAAAGTCTAAGGCTAATGAAGACAAAAGATTTAAAATTTTTAGGTTGTCAAAAAATTATGGATATCAAAAATCTTTATGGACAGGCTATTGTCAGACAAATGGTGATGCAGTAATACCATTTGATTGTGATTTACAAGATCCGCCATCGTTACTTCCAGATTTTATTAAAAAATGGGAAGATGGAAATAAAATTGTTTATGGTAAAAGAACTTCAAGAAGTGAAAACTTTTTAAAAACTAAACAAATAGTTGACCTTCCTTTTATTAGAATTTTTTTTTACTATCTTATAAATAAAATAAGTGACAATGATATACCTAGAAACGCTGGTGATTTTATGCTTATTGACAAACAGATAGTTGATTACATAAGAAATATCCATGATCATAATATCTATATTAGAGGTACTATTTTTAGCTTGGGGTTTTCAAAAGACAGTATTTCATACGAAAGAAAAGAAAGACACTATGGAAAAACCAAGTTTAATTTTTCAAAATCTATGAAATTAGCTATTGATGGAATTGTTAGTATGTCTGGAGCTCCTTTACGTCTTGCATCATATGTAGGAATCTTTATCGCTTTTGTTGCGTCACTATTAAGTGGATTTTATATTTTTGCTAAGTTCTTTTTTGATATTAATATGCCCGCTGGTTTAACAACAGTTATAGTTCTAATTTTATTTGGTATAAGTATTAATGCATTATTTCTTGGAATAATTGGCGAGTACATTGCTAGATTATATGATCAGCGTAATAATAGACCAATCACTATTATAAATGAGTCAATTAATAATTAGTAAATATAGTTTTTAATTAATAAGTGTCAGTAAATTTACGAAAACTTAAATCTCTATCTGATAAAATAGGATCATGGTTTCCCCAATTCATACCAAAAGAATTCCATAAAATTCCTGAGTCACTTTCTTTGTCATAAATATGAGACTGAAGATAGTGCACTGTAGCAAAATTACTTAAGACTTGAAATCCATGAGCAATTCCTTTTGGAAGATATATATGTATTCCATTAGTAGATGAAACCTTGATTTTTTCAAATTGACCAAAAGTTTTAGAGTCTTGTCTTATATCAAGAAAAACATCAAGTATTTCACCTTCCGAGCAAAATATTAGTTTGGAAATCTCGTTTGGAGCTGCCTGAAAATGCATACCCCTAATAACACCTTTTCTTGACCGAGAAAAATAAGATTCCTGAAAATTATTGTTAATATTATTTTTAGCAAAAATACTTTTATTAAAATTTTTAGTAAAAGTTCCACGCTCATCCTTGACGATATCGGCTTCTATAATTTTACAACCCCATATTTTACTTTTATTAAATTTCATTTTTAAACATCTCTATTAGACCGGTTATCAAACTATATTTTGCTTTCCAGTTTTTGGGTGAATTGTATATATTAATTTTAATAGTATTTTTGAGATTTTTTTTTGGCCAAATCACGTTTACTTGCTTTTCTGAAATTTTATTAAATGTATTTACAACTTCTTTTAATGTTAGAGTTTCACATCTAATTTCGAAAATATCATTCTTTTGGTTTTTATCTATTGCTAAAATAAAAGCATCAATAACATCTTTTATATACACTAGATTTATTTGTGAATCCTCAGAATACTTCATATTAAATTTTTCACCAGTATTTGAGTAATTAATTAAATAATTTATGAGTTTAGGACGAGGATCATTTTCCCCATACGTATCATACAAAATGTAATTTTGGCAATTCTGATTCCTGAGATAATTAAAAGCAGACTTCTTCGTGTGTTTGTATAAAGAATTTTCGTCTCTGTCTGAAATCACGTATGAAGTTACATTTATAATTCTAAAATTCCTATTTTTTATATCTGAATTTGTATTATCTTGTAAAACTGTTACAACATTTGCAATAAGTGTTAGATTTGAACTGATAATTTCTTCTGGTATATTAGGTCTAATTGAGTCTGGATAATAATTTGCTAAATGAAAGACAAGATCAATCTTGTAATTTGCTAAATTTCGCATTGATTTAATACTTCCATCATAAAATATTATATTTTCAATGTCTACATACTTAAGAAGATCGTCTATATTTGAATCTTCTCTGACTAATAAAGTGAGATTATGTTTAGTATTATTACTGATCTTCTTTATAAGATTTTTTGCAATGTATCCATTTGCACCAGTAATTAATATATTCATTGATATTTTTTAAAAAATGTTTGACAAACTTCATGCATATGAGCCAGCATTTCGCCTGTTAAACCATGGTGACATGCTAGCAAAACTCCACCTTTCATAATATTATCTGCATTTTCAAGACCATCTTTAGAGATTTTCATTGTTATATTTTTAAAACCTGGTTGTCTTGTTATGTTTCCTGAAAATACTGTTCTAGTTTGAATGTTTCTTTTTTCTAAATAAATTTGAAAGTCTCGTCTGCTGAAAGGTGATTCTTGCTTAATGATAATAGGGTAAGCTAACCAAGCAGATTCAGAATTTTTTGTTTGCTGAGGTGTTACAATAAAATCTTCATACTTATTAAAAAATCTTGTTTGTTTTTGAAAATTTTCTTGTCTAATCTTAATATTTTCACTCAAATCTTCTAATTGCGCTAATCCAAATGCTGCTCCAATTTCAGAACCTTCGAGATTGTAACCAATTTTTTCAAAAATAAATTTTGCATCATAAGGGATTCCATCTACCTCAACATTAAATCTATTTTCTATTTCTTCACTTTTTTCATCAAAAATTGATGAAGATCTACCCCACGACCTTAAAAGTTTAGCATCATAAATCATTTTTTCATCATTCATACAAAGCATACCACCATTACCCGCACAGTTGATTATATGAGATCCATAAAAGCTTGTAATCGTCCAATCACAATAAGAACCAGAGAGTTTTCCATTTAAAGTACCACCAATTGTATCTGCAGAATCCTCAATGACTTTTAAATTGTATTTTTTTGCAATTTCAGATATTTTTCCCCAATTACAGATATTGCCCATAAGATTAGGAGCAACAATTGCAACTGTTTTTGATGAAATGTTTTTTTCTATTACTTCTACATCTATACAATAATCATTAAATCCCACATCAACAAAAACAGGAATTAATTTTGATTTTACTATGCAACCAATAGTTGTTGAAAATGTTAATGCTGGAGTTATTATTTCTCCACCTTCTGGAAAATTTGAAGACTCCATGCCAATATATAAGGCAGAAGACCCAGAATTAACATATAGGCCATATTTTTTATCAAATAAACTAGATATTTTTTTCTCAAATTTATTTGAATAATTGCCCATTTGAGTTGATTCTTTCAAGCATTTAACAACTGCATCAATTTCTTTTTTCCCATAAACAGTTTGAGCATATGAAACTTTAATATTATTATTCATTTACATTCCTTTATCATGTAGATTTATATAATCTGCTACTTGCTTTTTTGATATATTAACAATATTTTTATTATTGATATAATTTACATACCAAAACGAACTTAATTTTACTGTAGTATCAATATCATATCTAGCATTCCATTTTAATTCACGCATAGCTTTACTAGAATCTAGTTGTAAGAACCTTGATTCATGCGGAATATCTTTATCAATAATAATTTTATAACTTCCTTTCCCAATATTTTTTATGAAGTTATCTACTAAATCTATAACTTTCACCTCGTTTTTTTCTCGGGGGCTAAAATTATAAGCATGAGAAAAAAATTCTGGTTTGTTGTAAAGATTTTTTCCAAGTATTAAATATCCATACAGAACGTCTAAAACGTGTTGCCATGGCCTAGTAGAATGCGGGCTTCTAATATTTAATACCTTATTATTTATTATCGATCTAATTAAGTCCGGTACAATTCTATCTTCTGAAAAATCACCACCTCCAATTACATTTCCTGCTCGAGCAGTTGCAATACCAATATTTAATTTTTCATAATAAGATTTTTTATAAGAGTTAGTAATTATTTCGCTGCATGCCTTGCTGGATGAATATGGGTCATGCCCACCTAATTTATCTTCTTCTGAGAATTTTTCTTTTAGATCGTTATTTTCATAACACTTATCAGTTGTGACATTTACAATAGCTTTAATATTTTTTAGGTTTTTTGCGGCGTGAAGAACATTATTTGTACCCATTATATTAGTTTCATAAGTCTCAATTGGGTTTTCATAAGAATACCTAACCAGGGGCTGGGCGGCTAAATGAAAAATTATATCGGGATCACATTCGTGCATTTTATCGTAAAGTGATTTGTAATCTCTTACGTCAAATATATTAGATTGAGTAAAGCTATTAATATTACTTAGTTCATATAAGCTAGGTTTATTAATAGGAGAAAGGGAATACCCCGTAATTTTAGCGCCAAGTTCTTGTAAAAATAAACATAGCCAACTACCTTTAAATCCACTGTGACCAGTAATAAATACTTTTTTATTTTTATAGAATTGACTTAACTCCATATTTTCCACGGGGGGTTTCCCTCTCTCCAAAGCTCTGATAAATAATATTTATCTCTAAGAGTATCCATGGGCTTCCAAAAGCCTTCATGTTTATAAGCATTTAGTTGATTATCTTTAGTAATATTTACCAAGGGATCTTTTTCCCAAACTGATGAATCATTATCTATATAATTAAAAATTTTTGGACTTAAAACAAAGAATCCTCCATTTATATACCCACCATCTCCTCTTGGTTTTTCCATAAAACTTTTTACGTTATTATCATCATCAATATCTAGCATACCAAACCTTCCTTCTGGTTTAATAGATGTGACTGTCGCATATTTTTTTTGATTTTTATGAAATTTAATAAGGTTGCTTATATTAATATCTGAGAGCCCATCACCGTAAGTCATGCAAAAATAATCATCATTTTTAACATACGGCTCTATTCTTTTTATTCTACCGCCAGTCATAGTCTCTTCTCCTGTATCAACTAGAGTGACCTTCCATTTTTCTGATCTGTCATTAATTATTGTGTTTGAATTATTTGAAAAATTAAATTCTATATCTGAATTATATATATGGTAGTTTGCAAAGTATTCTTTAACCACGTGCCCTTTGTATCCAAGACATATAATAAATTCATTTATGCCATGAAATTCGTAAATTTTCATGATGTGCCAAAGGATTGGTTTTCCGCCAATCATTACCATGGGCTTTGGTCTTGAAGAAGTTTCTTCACTTAGTCTTGTTCCTAAGCCACCAGCTAGAATCACAGCTTTTGTCATAATAATTTATCCTTGGGTTGTATTAATCTTCTTCATCATCAGTTTGATATAAATCTGATGCTGAATCAATTGTAGATCTTTTGACTCTAAAGTCTTCAATTTCTTTATTCTTAGGATCATTTGGTCTTGCAACAAATCTAGCCTTGTATCTTTTCGTGGCTTTTTCTTGTGGTGTTGTTAAAAAGTACCAAGCTAGGGATTTTCTAGATACATCAGAAGGGCATTTTAGGGGCTCCGGATGACCATGGTATGAACTATCCCCGGTATTAAAAATTACAGCTCTATTAAATAAAGGTGCAATTTTTTTTTCACATTTTGTCATCTTCTTATCCCATAATTCTAAACAACCGCCATACTCATTTGCCCAATTTTGATTCAAATATAAAATTAAATTAATTCTTCTTTCTAAGTTAAGCGAAGGGTGGATGCTATAGTCTATATGAACATCTAATTTACCACCGTTTTTAATACAGTGCATACCTCCACCATGAAAATCAGGATCTGAAATTAAATTATCTATCTTTGTTAGTTTGGAAATTAACTTTAAAAAAGATTTTTTATTTAATTCTAATAATAAGTTTTTAATTGAAAACGGAATATTTTCATCAATTTTGTTATAAAGTAGTTTCTTTTCTATAGGGTTATTATATTTTAACCAAAAATCTTTATTATGATCTGGGAACTCAAAAGAAAGTTTTTTTGCTAAATCTATATCTAAGAAATTATCAATTATTATATGCTTAAAAGGCTTATTATTAATATAAGTTTTTGAGAGTTCATCAAAATTTATTTCATTATTAATCATTTACTATGTTAAAGATTATTTGCAATTTATATAGCAATCACTACTTTCAACCCAGTTTGGATAGCCAAAAATAATTAACGGGAGAAAAATTAAAGCTAGTAAAATTATTGTTATTATAATATTGATCTTTATAGAGTAAGACTTCTCATATATTTCAAATTTTTTTAATATTTTAAATACCATTTCTATTTTGGATCAATTAATATATATTATGTTTAATATTAACAGATATATTCTTAAATAAAAATGATAATTGCATTCATAAAAAAAAACATAGGGTTGAATAGTCATAAAGCGTACCTATTATTTACAGTTTTTTTATCTCTATTGCTAGTCGTAACATGGCATACCTACAATAATGCTTTTCCTACCTCTGACGGTATTGCTTATATGGATACAACATATAGAAAATATTTAGCTTTTTTTGAAAATGGTTTTATTGCTGGTTTAGCAGAACTATATTTGCAAAGAGATTGGAGGCCACAAATATTTCCTTTGTTTGGGGTATTTTTTTTACTTTTATTTGGAAATAATCCAATCATAGCATTTGCTTTTACTTCAGTTATATTCTATATGATCCTATCGGGCTATCTTTATTTAATATTAAGAATTAGATTAACGCCTTTTTACTCATGTGTTGCTTCATTATTTATATCTCTTGTAAGTGGTTTTTTTATTTATTCAGCTTTGTATTTTTCTGAAATTGCATATTTGCCGTTTTTAGTGGGAACATATTACTACTTATGTAAATCAAATTTTTTTTATGAGCCAAATTACTCATTATTAGCTGGGGTATTTATGGGCTTAATTTTGTGCATTAGGCCAGCAGAATCTCTAATCATGGTTTTTGCTATATTACCATTTATAATCGTAGGTTACGTAAGAAAAAATATATCTGTATTAGAGATTCTAAGAGCAATTAATATTGTTTTGTTTACGGTATTCCTATTATTTTATATTACATACTTATTTCCTCATGATATGCCAGGAGTCATATTTACATATTTATTTACAATATTTACGATATACATATTAATACAGTTTTGTTTAAAAGATATTTTTGCTGCCAGTTCTTTTTTATTGTTTGTATTATATACTTCAATTATAGTTTTTATCTTTTGGGTCCCAGCTGTAGATATTTTGGTCAATTGGTCAATCGAAGCTTCTGTTGGATCAGTTATTGATTCGCTTGGTGCCGCAAAAACTAACGTTACTAATTTTCTTCTTAATACTACAAATAATTGGCTTTCCTCTTTTGGAATATTAATTTTATTATTGCCATTACTTATTTTTAATTTTAGTTTAAAAAGATTACTGAATCTAAATACGGTAACGATTTTAATATCATTGGTAATCTCTTATTCTATAATTCTTTATACTTATGTTTTTGTGGCAACTGACGGACAAGTCATTAGAAGAACACTAGGGCCAAGTATTTTATTAGCCATTGTGTTTTGTCATTTTGTTTTAGATAAAGATTTTAAATATAAATTTATTTCACTTCTATTTATATTTTTTATCACTGTAAACTCCTATTTTGTTCATTTAAATAATAGCTTAGCAAATAGTAATGGTCGTTTTTCACATATTGTTAGTAAAATAGAAATTATTTTGAGTAATAATTTTTATCTAGATAATTTACCTTATGTATTGAGAGAAAAGCCAATTATCCCACCTTTAAATATTGACCGTCATACTTTGTTGGTCAATAAAATAAAGGAGAATGCGTGCAATATTGATCCTCAATATTGTTTAGTAGGTAAAGGAATATACATGACAGGTGGATTAAACGGAAGTGTTGAGCTTTATAAATCATATGATCCATTTACATTAGGTTTTATTAATAGCACTTATTTAAAAAATCCATATTATTTTGGCTTTGTTTTTATTCCTAGAGGCGTGGAAATATTTGAACATTTGAAGAAAAGGCATGTCGATTATGTTGGAATTGAAATTAACAGTCTGCAAACTGAAAAAGTTCTAAATTCTCAAACTAGTGTAGATGGCGCTTTTTCAGCATTACTAATAAAAAAGTATAAAACAAAAAAACTTAAGAAAGTAAAATTAGTTAGTGAAATAACTTTGAATGGGCGTAAAGTTATAATTCTTAAGATTTTGTGAGATTAAAATATTATAAATTTATAGGACGAATTACATGAAAAATAAAATTACAAGTTATCTCAAACAAGTGTCGAAAAATTTTGAGCTGTTAGAAAATCAGAATAGTAATATAGAGAAAGCTGCTACTAAAATTTTAGAGGTACTGAGAAACAACAATAAAGTAATTTTTTGTGGTAATGGTGGTTCTGCAGCAGACTCACAGCACTTGGCAGCAGAACTTATGGGGCGATATAAATTAGACAGAGATGCTTTACCTGCCATTTCTATAACTGTTGATACTTCAGCAATAACAGCAATAGGTAATGACTACGGTTTTGATGAAGTTTTTTCAAGGCAAATCTCTGGTATTGGGAATATGGGCGACGTTCTTTATGCAACATCGACTAGTGGGAATAGCAAAAATGTTGTAAATGCTATACAAAAAGCAAAAGAAATGGGGATTTTTGTAATTAGTGTTACGGGAGAAAAAGATTCGTTAATGTCGAAAAATTCTGATTTATGCATACAAGCACCAAGTATAGAAACAAATCATATTCAGGAAATGCATATTACTTTAGGTCAACTAATCTGCGGAATCGTTGAAGAAGAGATGTTCTCTAAGGAAAAATAAAATGCCTAGTTATGTTGGCAATAATAAGTTTTTTTTAATAGTATTCATTTCAGTCTTCTACTCTGTAAGCTTATACTTAAGTTTTAATTCTATGTTAGCAAGCCCAACATTTGGCCCAACATGGGACATAACATTTTTTCTTGAAAGATATTATGATCCTAGTTTCTTAGTAAATGACTTCACAACAAATATTACACATGAAAAAAGCCCACGAATAGTATACTTTCAGCTTATTGCAAATATTGGTTCATTTTTAAATATAAGTTATTATAATTTACTTTATTACTTGGTAATTTTAATTAATATAGCCTTACCTGTGTCGATTTTTATGTTTTTATCAAATATAAAATTATTTAATGCAATAGATATTAATATTGTATTAATAAAAGATTTTTTTTTAGCAATCTTTATAATGTTAGCCGGACTCAATTATGTTAATGAGTTATTTTCTGTAGCATCTTGGAGAGTATTATCACTTTGGCCAAACTCTCAAAGTTATGGTTTGTTACTATCATTTATATCAGGTGCACTAATAGTCTTTGAAGATAAAAGTAAATTAAAGATTATTTTTGCAACAATATTTCTTACAGCAAGTTTTTTGATCCATATAAGTAATGCAATTTTATTTTCAATTTTTTTATTATGTATTATTCTAGTCCAAAATAATAAAGTTAATAATCTTAAAATTATACTATTTTCTTTTCTATTTTCTTTTTTTATCTTAAAATTTTTTTATATAGATGACTTTGTACTTGATGCAGATTTATTTTTGCAGTACTTTATTTATGATCCATTTATTCATCACCATCATTATGTTCCAGGTTTATTTGGGCCTGATGTTGGAAAAGATACATGGGTCATAATAATGGCATCCGTAGCAGCTTGTTTATCAATGTTTTCTTTAATTGGTATTTATTTTAAAAATAAGATTATAATGTTTGTGCCACTTCTTTTTATAGTTACATATACAGGGTCTGCAGTATCACAAATTTTTTTTACAAAATATTTCCCAATAAGAGAAATTATAGCTTTAGGGCCCATAAGATATACTCAGTTTGATTATTATATTTTAATTTTTATCTTTAGCTCTTTATTAGCTTTGATTCTCAATAAGATGAATTTTCAAATGATAATTTTTTTTAGATTTAATACAAAAAAATACTTTTTATTTTTTATTTTAACTATTTTATTGTTACCAGCTATTCCTTCTTCAAGCGCGTTAGACTATAAAAATTTAATTTATAAAGAGCATAAAGTATTTTTTGATTGGGTCTCAGAAAATACAGATGAGAAAGATGTTTTTTCTGTTCCATTTGAGCCATTAGAGTTCTTCCATGTAATACCTATAGTAGGGAAAAGATCTGTATATTATGGTAACACCCCTTCTTATAATGACAAGTTTATGCAGGAATTCTCTCAAAGGCAAAAATTTACTTATGGTCATTTTCAAGACTGGGATGAGGGTGGTCCCCAAGGTTTTTACTGTAATCATAATACAAAAAGTATTTTAGATGCTTCAAAAAAGTTTAGGTTAAATTGGTTTATTCAAAGTAATAAGTGTGCAGAAAAAAAACTAATCAAGCTTCCTGTATTTTTCAGTAATAATAATTTTACAGTTTATAAAGTTAACTAAAAAAACTTTTCACTGTCTTTATTACATAATTTATTTCTGATTTATTCATACCAGGTGAACTACCCCAAAATATGCCATTATCCATAATATGATCTGCCCCATCTAATGCACCGGATATCTTGTGTTTGATATTTTTTATCCCGGGCTGTTTTGTCATATTTCCACATATTATTGGCCTAGTTTCTATATTGTTTTTTTCAAGATGAATTCTTAACTTATCCCTCATGTCTTGTGTTTTACAGATTATTGGAAAGCCGAACCATGACGCCTTTGTGCCTTTTGTGATTTCCATTGGCGTTATTAATCCTTTCTTTTTTAAAGGCAAGAAAGCTTTATTCCATGTTTTACCTATTTCATGCCTGCTTTCATTAAATTTTTTCAATTTTTTTAATTGAACCAGTCCTATGGCAGCATTCAAATCAGTAGATCTTAAATTATATCCAACATTTACAAAAAGAAATCTAGGATCAATGTTTGGGAATAAATTTTCATAATCTTGCGCATTAGACATATCTCTTGTCCAACCATGCGATCTTAATGATCTCATTTTATCGGCCAAGTAGTCGTCGTTCGTTACAATCATTCCGCCTTCTACAGTTGATATATGATGTGAGAAATAAAAACTATATGTTCCAATATCACCATAAGTACCTAGATATTTATTGTTATTTTTTACACCAAGAGATTCACAAGTGTCTTCAATTAGCCATATTTTTTTCTTATTACAGATTTCTCTAATTTCTTGTATATAACCAGAATTTCCAAGCACATGCACCATGCATATAGCTTTTGTTTTTGAGGTAATTGCTTTCTTGACATCTGACACTCTCATTTGCAAAGTATTTGGTTCGCTATCTACAAATACTGGTGTTGCGCCAGTTTGTGCTATAGGCCATATACTTGTTGACCAAGTAACCGCAGGCACTATTATCTCATCACCTTTTTTTAAAAATTTTTTATTATGAGAATTTTTTCTCCTAAATTTATCACTGTCAGTAATAGCAGAAAATGCTAATAAATTGGCAGAAGAGCCAGAATTTACATATATAGCATGCTTAACATTTAAGTACTCTGCAAACTTTGATTCAAATTTCTTAGTAATTTTGCCCATAGTCATAAATCCAGTATCAAAAACCTTATTAAAGGCTTTTTGTTCTGATTTACCTATAGTGTTCTTATTAAGCGGTATTCTCATTTATTTCCCTTACGTTATTAAGTTAATTATATTTCTAAACAGATAATGCTAAAAAGTAATTTTTATGTAATATGAATTTACATATATTATACTAATTTTTTAAAATAATAAAACTAGTTAAGTGCAGACAGAATGAAAAATTATATATTAACAATAATAAATTTTGGGATATTAATTTCAGCACCAATATTATCTATAATTTGGCATTATTTTAATACTCAAATGCCTGTATCAGATTCAGTCTCCTATATAGACTCAGCATATGAAATTTTCCAGCATTATAATAATTCAAGTACACTTGATTTTATACTTTCAATCTTTAACGAAAGGGGCTGGAGGCCGATTATATTCCCTGTATTTATATTTCCTTCAATGATTATTACTAATGGTGATATTTTAAATACAGTCTTAATAACACATTTTATTTTTGTGTCATTAAGTGTTTTTATAATTTACAAAATATTTAGAATTTATACATCAAAAACTTTATCAGCGTTGTCATCTGGAATAATATGTTTATCAGGGAATATTTTCTTTGGCGGCGCAGGAACAACACTCTTTGCAGAAATCTCATTCATACCATTTATTCTAGGAACTATTTACTATTTGATGAAAAAAGATTTATTTTTAACATTAAGAAATACAGTGTTTTTTTCAATATTCTTGACTCTATCTGTATTAACAAGACCAGTTGAATCCATAATGTTCTTATTAGTACCAATTATCAATTCCGCATTCTTTATTCAAAAAGATTTTATTAGTATGAAAATGGCTGCGCAAGGTTTTTTATCTCCAATTTTTGCAGCCTGGCTGTTATTTGCTAGCAGATTATTTCCAGATTTATCTGACTCAATTCTTTTAGATTCACCCAAGTCAGAAAATATTTTCATATTAATATTTATAGTGATAACGATTTTTCTGTTAATGGCTTTCGCATCAATATATTTTCTAAAAAACAATAATGTAAAAACTAAAAATAACTATTTTGTAAAATCAATGGCATGGTGTTCATTTGTAGTATGGTTCTGGTTCACGCCTCGTTTCGGAAGTTTGTATGCATGGGTTTATGATACTTCAGTTGGAAAACTCGCAAGTCATTACGAAAGAAATGGCGATAGTATATTTAAGATAGTGTTAGATATTATTATCGCCAATGGAATTATCCTAACTGCTACACTATTATTCTTAGTGATTTTTATAACTTGTAGAAAAATTTATTTTTTAAAATTTAAAAATTTTTATATTGATAATTTCAGTAAAAGAAGAGATCTAATATATTTATTATCTATATTTTTCCCAGTATTTTTTTATTTTTTAACTTTTCAAAATTCGTATAGAAAAATTGCTCCTGTAGTTGTTATATTATTAATATTTATAACTATTTATGTTATTAAAAATTTTAAGAAAAAAAACTTTTTATATATAATTTTTACAGCATTGTTCTTTATGAATTTTTCTTCTATTTACCAAACTTTTAATATTAATAAACATTGGCACATTGGAGAAAGTAATTTTCTTAGTAGTTTCCCAAAACCAAAAAATATTATAGATGATCCACACAATAAAGTTATAACATTTCTTAAAAATAATCATAAGAAATATAATATAAGCGATACTCTTCTTGCGATCACAGATACCGATGAACCTGTTGAAAGATATCTTTTGAAATTTATGTGCAAAGTAAACTCTATTAAATGCTCAGTTAGCTCACCATACGAATTTAATATAAAAGATACGTCTCATTTTGATAAATATGACGCTTTCTTTATTGTTAACCCTAAGTTTATACCGCTAGAAAAAACTGATGAAATAATTGAGAAACTTAAAATGTCACTGCACAGTAAAAAAACTAATCTTGATTATATGGAGGCGTCTGGATACGAATTATACGCATTCTATTTACACTACTTATATAGCTCTAATAAATTATTAGATATAGATGTAAAATATACAGAGTGTATTCAAATTAATAAAAATTACAAAGGCTGCCTATTTGTAAAGTAGTTTTTATTATAGGTTATCAAGGTAATCTACATAAGTTAATTTAATACCATCTTTTAATTTTATATTTTTTCCAAATAATAATTTTTTTATTTTTTGAGAGTTGAGAATTTTTCTTTTTACGCCATCCGGTTTACTTTTATCAAAAATAATTTTCCCTTTATAGCCAACTGTATTAGATATTATTTCGGCAAGTTTTTTTATCGTCACTTCTTCGCCTGACCCTAAATTAATTGGCCCATTTTTTGCGTTATATTTTTCAAGTATATGAATTATTCCATTTGCCATATCATCAACATGTATAAACTCTCTTTTTGCATTCCCTGATCCCCATAATTTAACAGACTTTAAAGTATTTATTTTTGCATTATGAAATTTCTTTATTAGTGCTGGAATAACATGATTTTGTGATTCGTCATAATTATCATTGGGTCCATAGCTTGCTGCCGGTATAACAGATATATATTTTTTATTATGTTGTTTATTTATCATTTCTAAATATTTCAAACCTAAAATTTTCGAAATGGCATAACCTTCGTTGGTACTCTCAACTTTTCCATCTAAAATTGATGTTTCTTTGAAAGGTTGTTTGCTTGCAACGGGATACATACAGCTTGCACCTAGAAATATAATTTTACTGCAATTATTCTTAAGCCCTGAATTTATAATATTTAAGTTAATGATTGAATTGTTGTATAAAAAATCAGCAGAAAATTTATCGTTTGCATGAATACCTCCAACTAAAGCTGAAGTTATAATTATAGTATTTGGTTTATTTTTTTTTATCCATTTTGCAGTTTCCATCTGATTTGTTTGATCAAAGTCTTTCCTAGTGGTTTTTAAGATTGTATATTTTTTCTTACTTGCTAAATTTTTTATTATAGCCTTACCAACCATACCATTTGATCCAGTTATCCATATTTTATTCAAATTTTTCATCTAATATCCAATGCAATGCTGCTGTTGCGTAAGTCAAACCTTTAAATTCATTATTTTTTATTGCTAATTTTACGTCTTTTTTAGATAGCCACAAAATATCTGGGTTTTCCATATCCTTTTCAATAGGATCCACAGATTTTAATATATCAGAAACCTTAATAAAACTTAAGTTGCTAAACATATAGCTTCCACTTACTTTATAATTACTAATAAGTTTATATGTGTTTGCAAGATAACCAGTTTCCTCTAATAATTCTCTTTTTGCAGCATCAAAAGGATCTTCTTCATTTTCAATCCCACCCGCTGGGAAAGTTAAAGAAATATCTCCGATTCCATGCCTATACTCTTTATAAACTAGAAGCTCTTTTTTATCATTTTCTACTATTAGCATAACGGCATCTTCAATATCAATTCTATGATAATCATTTATTATTTTACCATTTGGAAGTTCTATTGTGTCTATACTAATTTTTAAATATGGGGATCCATCGTATACAGTTTTTCTTGAAAGCACTTTCCATAACTTATTTTTCATTTTCATTGAATATTATTTTTCCACCAAGTAATAGTACTTTTTATGCCTTTATTAATATCAACTTTTGGCTTCCATCCTAGTTCCTTTTCTGCTTTTTTACAGTTTAGGTGTAAATCAAATTTAATTGTAGGCTTATCATTACTAAAATTGATTTTTAATTTTTTACTAGATTTTTCAACAATTAAATTGCAAAGATTTTTTATTGATATAGGTTTCCCAGAACCACAATTATAAATTTCGTATTCACTTTTCTGCTTACTTATTGACTTTTTAATAAAATTTGTTAAATCACTTACGTGTAAGAAATCTCTAATTTCTGACCCGTCCCCCCAAACTTCTAGTGTTTTTTTTGCTCTCATAACTTTTGTTATAGTTGCGCCAAAGACGTGACTTTTTTCCAGATCATATTTATCGTGTGGACCATATATATTTGAGTGTCTAATTATCGTATGTTTTGTTTTACCTAGCATAGAATAGAATTTAGCTATTTTTTCAATATATACTTTAGTTTCACCAACTCCTTTATATTTATCAATTATAAAACCATTATAATCTTTTTCTTTTGTAGGTTTTTTTGAAGATGGGTACATTACTGTGCAACTTGTAAAGATAAAATGCTTCACATTATTTTCAAAACATGATCTAAGTATGTAAGAATTCATAACAGCATTATCTGTTACATGAACACAAGGTATTGAAATTATATCTTTTGAGCCAGAAGTTGTTGCTGCAAGTTGAATTACAATATCAGTATTTTTTGTCAACTTATTGACGGAACTAGCATTTCTTAAATCTGCTTTATGCCAAATAACATTTTTAGGAGTGCTGTATTTTGGTCTATTAAACCTAACAGCATGAACTTCGTAATTTTTATTTTTTGCAAGCTCAAGAGTGACATTTTTCCCAATAAACCCAGTTGCGCCACACACTAATATTTTTTTCATTTTTATTTCCTTATTAATAATATATTATGATAGTTCACTACAAACATGAATATACCATAATGGACTTAAATATTTTTGATTTTAATTTACCTGAAAGACAAATTGCTCAAAACCCAAAAAATAAAAGAAGTGAATCAAGGCTCCTTATAATTAATCGAAAAAGCGGTCTTCTAACAGACGAGAGATTTTTCAATATAGATCAGTATATTTCAAAAAATGACTTGATTATCATAAATGATTCAAGAGTTATACCTGCTAGAATATTTGGTAAAAGAGAGAAGACAAATGGAAGGGTTGAGATATTTATTGAGCGCTTATCTAGTGCCCATAATTTTTTTTGCCAATTAAAGTCTACTCGAAAAATAAAAGAGGGTGATTTTATAATAGTTTCAGATGAGGTTAGATTAAAAGTAATAAGTAATAGTAGAAATATTTTATATGAAATAGAGGTTTTGGATAATACAGTCTCATATCTTTTAGATAATTTTGGTGAAGTTCCTTTACCCCCATATATTCTTAGAAAAGCTACAAATAAAGATAAAAATTGCTACCAAACATTATTTGCAAAGGTTGATGGTTCTGTAGCAGCACCCACAGCAGCATTACACTTTGATGATTTCATTTTGAGTAAGCTTAAAATGAAAGGTGTTAATATTGCTAGTATAACTTTGCACATTGGCATGGGAACATTTTCAACAATTAAGTCTAAGGATATTAATAACCATAAAATGCATAGTGAACTATATTCTGTCCCAAAAAAAACATTAGAAGCAATAGAGAATTGTAAAAATAATAACGGTAAGATTATTTCTGTCGGCACTACCGTAACAAGGTCATTAGAGAGTTTTTTTAGGTCTAATAATCATCCTGATAAGTTTTATGAAACTGATATTTTTATAAAACCTGGTTATGATTTTAAAATAGTAGATCATTTGATAACAAATTTTCACTTACCACAGTCGAGTTTATTAGTTATGATATCAGCGTTCTATGATACTAAGAAAATTTTAAATGCTTATAATTACGCTATAGAAAATAATTACAGATTCTTTAGCTATGGTGACTCAACTTTAATTTTATAATGATAAATTTTAAATTAATTAATTCTTCAGAAAAAGCTCGCTCGGGGACAATAACGTTAAATGGACACACCATTGAGACGCCTTGTTTTATGCCTGTTGGAACTGCAGCGACTGTGAAAACTATGACTGCCTCGGAAGTAAGTGATTTTGGGTATAAAATCATATTAGCAAATACCTTTCACTTAATGCTTAGACCTGGCTATGAGATTATTCAAAAACATGGTGGTATTCATGATTTTATGCAA
>Ga0115003_10000335_pt1 | contig 41064 bp, 23 predicted proteins | sample ArcticOcean_MG_C_7_FD_88736 | JGI IMG/M metagenome (GOLD analysis project Ga0115003, IMG submission 88736) | Marine microbial communities from western Arctic Ocean - ArcticOcean_MG_CB11_88 | ecosystem: Environmental > Aquatic > Marine > Oceanic | place: Arctic Ocean: Canada Basin | collected...
AGAAGTTCCCACAGAAGTTCCCACAGAAGATACAATAGTCGTCGCTGTGCCTACGCATAATCGTATCGGTTATGTCCAGTTGACATCCGCCGCCTTGAAGGGGACATTTCCCGCCGAGGATATATGGATATTCGACGACAAATCTAGCGAATATTCTACCGACGATTTGCTTGAATGGTACGGCACCGAACATGTTTGGCAGTCAAAGAAGCGTCTGAAAGCGGACGCCATGGCGCGGCACATTTTAGAGTGGTTTTTGTCGACCAAGTACGACGTTCTTGTCTTGTTGGATTCTGATTTGATAGTGGCACCAGACTGGCATGCCGAATTGAGAACTGGATTGCGCGAATCAACTGGATTATTGTCCTTATACCGTTCGGGTGCTCCGAAGCACAACTCAACGAGTTGTGGCGACGTCTTGTGCCAGCAACCGTCGATGGGTAATGCGGGCACGGTGTGGCGTCGTGATTTAGCGAAAAGAATGTTGGCGGCGGTAACTGCGCGCGATGGTGGGTTTGATTGGGGCTGGTCGGAGTGGTGTACGAAAAATAAAGTGCCGATGGAGGCGTTGAAGAAATCAGCGGTGTTGCATATTGGTATGTATGGGTCGTGGTCGCACGAATCAACGGCTGAAAAGTCGGTGGGATTTCCGATGGGAGAATTATCTGAAGATATTCGCCGAAAAGCCGAAGACTTTTTAAAAGGTGTGAAACCTCGAAAAATAACCTATTACAATCAAATAGAACATGGTAGCAGTTTGCAAGCTGTTCAAAATGTCAATCAATTTATAACTGATTTGTCTCTCCATAAAAAATTTGATTGTCGAAAATTAATGAGTGCACAAATTATTCAGAAACTTGGTCATGGCATTTCAAAACAAGCCTTCAAAATATCTATTGGCTCATCGTTATACATTGCGAAACGTGTAAGCAAAGAGAGTCCGGACAAACGAACGCGTATGGGAGTTTATAAACTGCTCAAAGAAGCCCACATATTAAGTGTGTTGTCAGAAGAAGATGCAAATGCGATGAAACTCGAAGGTGTATGTATATTTTCTGAAGATGGTGATATGGAAAAATTTACGGAAGGCATTACCATTCTTTATGAAGTACAAGAAAAACACGAAAAATTACCTACGGCGTTCGAACCATGGCTATTATTGCTAAAACGATTTGAGCGTTCCCGGTTAGGAAGCATAAGAATTACCGACACGAAAAGAGACCAATTCACTGTAATACGTGGTGAAATAAATATGCACGACATGGATGATGTTGATATTCATCCAATGCGTCCCCCCAAAATAGTACGTTCGAATTGTAATGAAATAATTAAACATTTTCAAATAGAAACAACCATTGACAAATGTGTCGCGGCTGTTCTAAAACCGATTGAAAAGCAGGTCGCAAAGCAGGTCGTAGTTAAACGTCCAAACGACATACTCTGGGTAATTCCCGCCTTCAAGCGCGCGTGGTCTTTAGACATCGTTTTAAAGTCGTTGGCCTCTCAGAACAATATACTGGTTTCTAAAGATGCGGATTCCGATGAAATAGATTCGGTCTTGAAAAAGTATTCCGCGGATGTTATTTCCCACCCCTGGTCCTGCTCGAGGCATCCCGAACAATTCCCGGCCAATGACGAATCGCTTAACGAGAATTATAAGGGCGATACGTATGGGAATCCGCGGTCTCCATGGGCCACCTGTCTGAAGCATCATTGGTGGTGGATGATGAAGCAGGCATGGGCTCGTAAGCCGGCGCGCGTGTGTGTGCTCGAGGACGACACAGTAATCCACCCGCAAGCATTTGAGTGGCTTGCAAGCCACTCAGGCAATGTAAAACTGACACCCGAGGAGATTGCAGTGCCGTGGTGTATGTCTGCAAAAGAGTGGCAGGCGATTGACCCCAAGGCTTTTTGCGAACATGATGACTACAACTGGGACCAAACGATTGCATGGATGAAGGAGCATGTTCACAAAAACGAAGCGATAGTGCCATCTGTATCCTTGTCCATGCACGTGGGTGATTGTGGTGGTTGGGATGCGGGTGGGCGTGATAAAGCATGCACCCCTCAAAAAATTGTAAAGATTCGCGCCAATGTTGAACAGTGGCTTGGGAAACCAGTAGTTGTTAATACTATCAAAAAAAAGTGGTTGACGGCGCATAGCAAGCCGAACGGTGGTTGGGGTCACCCTAAAGATTGGGCGCATTGTCTTGGTGAAAAAGATACGTGTTTACAATGGTCAAATGTCGGCGGATGTCGTCATCACGCGGCATCAGACGCTTGGTTATGTAAGTTTGATTGGATGTCTATGAATACAAATGACATCCATGTGTCAAAAGGCGGTTCCAAAATTCGAGATGTATTGGACCGTCCCGAAAACGCGGAATTTGTTAGATTAGACAAACATTCAATTGGTATACCGTACATACCTCATGGGCCTAATGAGTGGCATCATAAGAAGCTTATTTCTGCAGCAACGACAAAAAAACATAAATGTGAACAAACAATTACGGGCACAACGTTATTTTTCGAAAGGATAGAATATGCTAATTTATGGCATACGATGAACGACTGGTTTAATGTACATTGGACATTAGAAACCATTGGAAACCCGTCTCAAGTCACAATTGTGTGGTTAGATGGTCATGCATGGGGCCATCTCGATGACGCTTGGGGTGAAATATTTTCAGCACGTACAAGATATGTGTCGGAATTTTCGGACCACGTGTGTTTTGAAAATGCGGTCTGGGTTCCTAAAAATACACCTGTTTGGAATACGGATATGCCTTCGGGAACATGCGGCATCATGGACAGGTTTGTTCAACGCGTTTTGACTGCTTATGGTATAACACCATCACTGTCAGAAGATGTAGTGATTGACCGTAAAGATTACAGGGCACATCCTCGTCATAGATCGGGTACCAAAAACGACCGGATTATTGAACATTTGGACAAAATGTTCCCGTCGTCTAAAGTGGTCCAACTCGAAGCAATGACTTTTAAAGAGCAAGTTCAATTGATTGCACATACAAAGAGATTGCGCGGTGTTCATGGTGCGGGGTTAACACATTTGATATGGCTTCCGGACGGTGCAGAAGTAGTGGAATGGGTCGCTCCCTCGCATGCGTCAGTAAAATTGTTTGAGCATATTGCAACTTGGAGGCCGAATATTCACTATTCCAGTGCAAAAATACCACGGCATCAAACGCCTCTTGTTGAAAAACATCGTTTAACTATTCTGATACCTTTCAGGGAAAAAATATCTGATAAAAAAAGTCAAGGGTCGGGGCGTGAAAAGAATTTGAGAGAATGGCTCGAATATATGTCGTCATTTTTGAAGATGCCTGCCGATGTCATTATTGTGGAACAATCACAGGAAGGTACATTCAATAAGGGTTTTTTATTTAACGTTGGGTTTAAAGAATCTCAGAACAGCGACTACTTTGTGTTGCATGATGTGGACCAAATTCCAGAAAACCCAACGAATGATTATTCGTTTAAGAAGCGCCCTACACATTTATTAACATCTACATCACAATGGAATTATAAAAAAAGCCCTTCTGGCAATGTCGGGGGTGCTTTGATGATTACGAGACAAAAATACCAAGAAATCAACGGGTATTCGAACAATTTTGGTGGTTGGGGTCGCGAAGATGATAATATGGCTTTGCGTTTACAAAAACACGGGGGTTATGATAGGTTGCCACCAGAAGTTGGCCGATACAAAGAATTAAAACACCCTCGTGTTATGGGTCTTGACGAAACGGAACAATTTCACAAAAACGTCGCCAATACTAATGATTTTACATCCGGATTAAGCGATTTAAAGTATGAAATTATTGCTTCAGAGATTAAAACATACGGATTGTTGCGTGTAAAACGTATGAAGGTTAAACAATCAGAACAAACTCTACAAAAAACCGTCTCTAAACCCCAGAGTGAATTTGAAACATGCAGTTTTGAGATTAATGAACCTTTTGATATTGTTATACCGTGGGTAAACTGGACTCACCCGAATTATATTCGTCAGATGAAAGAACATAATATATTTGATGGCATTGTAAAGGAAAATACAATGAGATATAATGTAGTATCCGATTCTGATGCCTACTCTGAATTGAAATACTTATTGCAAAGTATAGAATCGAAATACAAATCATATGGTAATATATATCTTGTGATAAATCCGATACACGGGCCACCAACATGGTTAAGTCGCTTTTTTCCGCACGTGAAAGTTATACACCATGATAATTTGGTTAGTTCTGAATTTTTACCAACAAATAATGCATGGGCTATCAGCATGTTCTTACATCGCATACCCAAATTACGAAAATGGTTCGTCAAATTATATGACGACATTTTCTTAAACAAAAAATTTGTATCCTCGGACAATTTCAATAAAAATAACCAACTAAAGATTCATAGTTTCGATGTCCATTGTCCACTTTTTGTAAACACGTGTGTTATGAAAAATATAGAAAAAAAACACGCTGATGCGTTCCACAATGTTCTTAAATATCGAAAAAAATCCGATCCTTATTATCAGCCCGAAATCGATTTAAATAAAGAATATATTAATTGGATGATAAATAATAAATATGCGGTTTACAAAAAAGACGAAGAGTGGTTTCAAGACATGCATACAAACGGATGGTCTCAAAATTACAATACTGTTCAAACAAAATGGAAACACAGAATAAAAATACTTGAAAAAGCCATATGGCTTAATTTTCAGGGCGATGGCATTTCTTGGGAATATCCCAAAAATATACATGTATCACGTTTATACAAGACGTGGATAGAACAAAAACTCGTCTCTAAAATTGCCATTCTTATACCATTTAGAGATTTGCCTACTGATAAGCATTCACAAGGCTCAGGTAGAACAAAAAATTTGAAAGTTTGGGAAAAATATATGAAAAACAAATTAGATGTAAACACTGATGTTTTTATTATCGAACAAGATAGTGAAAAGCCCTTCAATAAGGGTGCTTTGTTTAACATTGGGTATCATGTCGTTAAAAATCAATATGATTGTTTAATATTGCACGATGTGGATTTAGTTCCACTAAAGACAGGAATTTATAAGTGTTCGACACAGCCAATGCGTCTTATTAGTAAAATAGTAGTAAATGACGATATTGATATTAATCAAAATGACATAAAGGGTGAACACAAATGGGATATTCACCAACAGTGGCATACGGGTGGTGTATTTGCTATAAAAACAAGTGACTATGAAAAAGTGAATGGATATTCGAATAAATTTTGGGGTTGGGGATGGGAAGACCAAAATATGGCCTATCGTTTAAAAGAAAACAAGTTTCAAATGACTAATCTTGATTGGTCCCAAGGAACATTCAAACAACTCGGTCATCCTCGTAACGATCATTTGTGGAAAGAGAAAACTAAAATAACAGCGTGGAACGAACGCCATATAAAAGTCGTTGATACAACAGGTGTTTCAGATGTAAAATGGCACACTATTTCGAAACGGAATTGGAATGGGGTTAATCGTATTAAAGTACATATTGATACAATATCCCCTGTCGTACGTACAATATCCCCTGACATCCGTCTTTTTCAGTGTATGATTTCCAATGCAGAATTGATATTTTTGGAATTTAGGCTTCAAACAACATGTGACTACACTGATTTCTTTGTTATACATGAAGCAATCTTCGATGGTATGCATCGGACAAAAAAACGCTATGCTTTTGAAAAACGTGATTTTTTGGAGTCTTTATGTCCCGGAAAAATAATATGGACTCAACAACATGAAAAATCTATCGACAATGGGTGGTCACAAGAAGTAAAGGCGAGAAATACATTAATGGAAGAGTTGAAAAAGGCTGTCCATCTTTCGGAAAACGACATCATTGTGCTGACAGATGCCGATGAAGTAGTTAACCCTAATACACTGGATAAAATTCGAGGAGCACAGAATTTTCCAATTGGTATACGTTTATTCCCGTTCAAGTTCACATTGTTCTGGCGTTATGGAAAAGGCACAACAAACGTTTGCTCTGCGGCTCGAGTTCGAGATATTCGGAATTTAAATGACCTCCGACATGCAAAGCCGAAAAAATGGATAAACAACGCAGGGTTACACTTTTCGTGGGTTGGTTCGCCCGAATATATTATTCAAAAGGCCAAACAGGCTATTAACGCAGACGGACGTGTGGGGGACGATTCGACAAAAATGACAATATCTTATGTACGGGATATGGTTTGTAAAGGCCACGATTGGGACAAATCGACTCATTGGGGACATGAGCCTAAATATATCGAAAACACTGAATGGCCCACGTTTTTTAATAAATACCAGTATATGATTGATAAATCTGTCTGGTGTAAAACACAAATCTCTAAACAATTGCCAATAACCACGCTAAAAATATCCGATTATATGAGTTCAGATTCATGGGCGACTACGAAGATTATCCAAACCACAAACCTGTTCGCCGCTATAGACTACAACGCCCCCGAAAACAAAGGCCCATGGAAACAAGGCTGGGATTACGACTACGACGGACGTTTCAAAGATGGTCTCACGGTACACGTTGTACCTCATTCCCACAACGACCCCGGCTGGATTAAGACGTACCATACATATTACTCCACACAAACAAAGCATATCTTAGATACTGTCATAGCTGCGTTAACGGAAGACCCGCGTCGCACGTTCATATGGGCCGAGATATCTTACTTTTCATTGTGGTGGAATGATGCTTCACCACAGCAAAAAGAACAGGCTAAAAAACTCGTCGCCGAAAAACGACTCGATTTTGTCACCGGTGGTTGGGTCATGAATGATGAGGCGTCTGTCACGGCCCGTGCCACGCGATGGCATCTTCAAGAAGGGCGCGAATGGCTTCAGAACACATTTGGCATTACACCACAATATTCATGGGCGATTGACCCGTTTGGTCACTCTGCTGGCCAAGCACAAGTGCTCAAAGAACTCGGTTACAAGGGGATGCTCATTCAACGCGTGCACTATGCCGTCAAAAAGCAATTGGCGCAAAAACAACAACTCGAATTCCAGTGGCAAACACCGGCTGGTGAGATATTTACGCATATGATGCCATTTTATTCATACGACGGGCCTCATACGTGTGGCCCGGACCCCTCTGTGTGTTGTCAATTCGATTTTGCCCGCATTGGAAAGGGCAAAACGTGGACGGGATGTCCCTGGGGTAAAATGGCTGTCGAAATCACCGAACATAACGTCGCCGAACGGTCGAGAACATGGCTGGACCAAGTGTACAAGAAAGCCATGCTCTACCGTGGAAAACATGTCTTTGTACCAGTGGGTGATGATTTCCGCTATCAATCCATGGACGAAGCGCATAAGCAATTCACAAATTATCAGAAGATGTTTGATTGGATTAAAGTCAACGTGCCTGCGGTCAAAGTATCGTTCTCCACATTGAGCCGATATTTTGATGCGGTTCGCGAAACAAACGTACCAAAGCTCCAAGGTTCATTCTTCCCATATTCTGACCGCGTGCAAGACTATTGGACGGGTTACTTCAATTCACGCATCTTTTACAAGGGATATGACCGTCTGCTGGAGTCGTTGATTGCGGCTGTAGAGTCCAAGTGTCCAACGGTCGATATTCATTTGCAAAAAAGAGCACTGGGTATCTTTCAGCACCATGACGGTATTACAGGGACAGCTAAATCCCACGTCGTGCAGGATTATTACCAAACGATGCAGAAGGCTGTCGCGGAACTAAAATCAAAACTGAAAATATGTCTGGATATTGCCGCGCATGTCATTGTTAATCCTCTTTCTGTAGATACATCTACGATGAAAGCAAACGAGATTCGGCCTTATGAACAAGATAAATGTGTTTCAGAGAAGGTTCAATTTGAAAATATAAAGATTAACGAACATGGACGCATCTTACAAATAAACGGCACGCCTGTACACGAATCACTTGTCTGGCGTTCCAACAAGCCAGGCCGAGGCGTAGCAGGAGCATACTTGATGTCAGTCACGTCAAAAGAGGACGTCTTACAAGCGAAAACGTGGACAACGTGCGTCGCCAATAGGTACAAACAAGTAGAGACGACATTTGACATGCTAAAAAGGCGCATTCGCGTCTACAATGACAGAACCATCGAGTTTATCTACGACGTGGACATCCATGCACGAAATAACGGCGAGTTATGGGCAGTTTACAAGCCGGAATGGTCGGCGGAACGATTGTGCTCGGATGTCCATGGTTTAACGTGGGAATGCCATATAGAAAGAAAAGATGCGCCATTGCAAGCCAAGTTTTGGCCGATGCCGACGATGGCATGGCTATCCTCTGCAACGAAGAGGATGACGTTTACGGGGGCCCAACCGACGGGCGTGGGATTTCACGAGGGTGCGATGGTGCTCATGTTGGATAGACGTGGTGACCAGGACGATGCACGTGGTCTGGGACAGGGGATTACGGATTCAAGACCTGTGGAGATGCGTTTTGGTGTGCTGATGGAAACGGAAAGTTCTGCCGAACAGGCGTCTTCGACGGCGTTGGCAATACGAAATTGGATGTTAAATCCAGAGATAGAATTAGTATAAATAATGTGAATATATAAATATTTATGTTTCAAAGCACCAAGGGAAATCCATCTAAGAAAATAAAACATGTGAGCAGATTACTGATGTTCGTTAGTTGTTGTTGTATGACATTTTTTTTATCGTCTGTCATACTTTTATATAAATATTACGATTGTTCGCCAGAACATCATACCGTCATTGACAAACTTAAACAGTTGTTAGAGAAACACGAACATCATTTGTTCAGTCACGAAACTCACGCTTCACTATCGACGCATGAAATACGTCAAAAGACTCCTCTTTTAAACAGCCATGTGCAAGCGCACATGGTCAAACGCGTGGAACCCAAAAAAAATTCACTGGACATGTTTCAACAATGTTCTTGGTCGGGTCACAAATATCTATATCCATATTGGGACAATCCCGTATTTGAAAACACAATACGCGCTCTCAACGAAGCCGGCGTGATATATTTCCTAACAGATGGAGCGCTGATAGGTGCTTATCGTCACGGTGGCCCTATTCCATGCGACGGTGACATGGATATCGTATTTCCTGTATGGTTGAATGGATTGGCAACATGCGAAGACGCCGCAACGCCTATATTGCGTGGATACGAAAAGAATGATGAAAGCCTACTGACATTGTGTGGAAAAACACGCGAAGAGTATGTTTCAGAAGGAGCGGCGTGGCTGAGAAAACACGTTCCAAATATTCCCTCGATTGCACCCAGGAAATTCGGCGGTCTGCGTGTCAATTTCGCAGGAATAGGTGTCGATTGGATAGTCTCCATTTTAGACCAGTCCTATTTACACAAAGGGCCGATATGTCGGTGTCTATTCGGTTCCACGGAGGCTTTATGCATTGAAGATTCACTATGGCTTATTAAAAGCATTTACGGGGAAAATGTCCTGACTCCACTTCCAGATAAACAAGAATGTATCCATTCGCAAAAAACAATTCGTCAAAATCCAAATGAATGATTATTTATTCTATTTAATAGCATTCTAAAAACATAAAATGTTAGCTGTTATTCTCGCTATCTTTAGTTGTGTTGCTTCGAACTTGTTGATTCGCCATGCAGCCGAACACTATACATACAACGTGGCTTTTATTTTACTCATGATAGAATGTGTAAAATTGCTTATTTGTGCATGTGTGACGCGTTACATCGGAAGCCAACCGTTTAAAGTGCGATGGGGGTTTATAGTCAACGCCGGTCTATATTCTGTGGTGAATTTCTTAACATATCAAATCACATCCATGATTGAACCGTCTATCTATTCGGTCTTGATTCAACATAAATTGATTTGGGTGGTCGTATTCTCTCTGATTTTACTGAAAAAATCGTTCAGTATACAACAATACATTTCATTAATGGTCGTTTGCTTTGGTTGCATGTTGGTAAAAATGTCCAACATTGATGGTGACATTTCAGCGGGCGCCATTTTCCTCATTATTTTCCAAGGTATTTGTTCGTCTTTAGCCTCGGTATGGATTGAAAAGATGATGAAGGTCGAAGACCGTCCGAAAGTGTCGGAAGACGAGTCTAAACAAAAATTGTATTGGTTTTTATCCGACTCTTTTCAGATGTACATGTTTGGCATTCCTATTTATCTTGTTGGTTCGTTTTCGTCAAAGCAAGCTATCGATATTCCCATGAGTTTGGGGTTTGCACTGGTCGCGGTCGGCGTTTTACAAGGATTGTCGTTGGGGGCTGTTTTTGTGTATCATTCATCTATCGTTCGTTCGTTAGTGGCGGCCATTGTGATTGTCATATTGGCTATAGAACATCGTGTTTATTCCGTAGAGATTGTTTCGGGCATCGCGCTAGTTGTTTTAGGAGTGATAGGTTGGGTGTATAAAAAAAAATAAAATGTGGGTATATATATGAAGCAACATTTTTTTAACAATGTATTTGTGGATATTAATTGTCGGAGGAATTTTTGCTTTCACCGCTGCCATGGGCATTGGTGCCAATGACGCTGCGAACGCGTTCGCCACTTCCATAGGCTCGAAAGCACTTACCATCCGCCAAGCCGTCGTATTGGCCGTCATATTTGAATCGTTAGGGGCGATTTTGATGGGGTCACACGTCACGGATACGATTCGCAAGGGCATTGTTAATTACGAATGTTTCCAAGAACAACCATACACACTCATGTACGGCTCGATGTGGGTACTTTTGTCTGTCGCTTTGTGGCTATTTTTGGCCAGTAAGTGGGAAATGCCCGTTTCAACAACACATTCGTGTGTAGGTGGAATGATTGGCATCGGTATTGCCCTTGGGGGTTCTGATTGTGTCAATTGGTATGAACCCAAAGATACATTCCCGTTCGTCGGTGGCGTCGGTGGTATCGTCGCGTCCTGGGTCATATCACCGGTATTTTCTGCTATAATAGCAGTAATACTTTTTGGTACAACCCGCGCGCTAGTGTTGCGCAAGAAATTCGAGTCAATGCGCTCCAACATTGCATACTGTATTCTTGTTGGTTCTGTTGTGACGATTAACTCGTTCTTTATTATATACAAGGGTGCAAAAGGTCTTGGATTACACAAAATAGAACTGGGGGCGGCGATGGGAATATCTTTTGGACTTGGCGCGTTATCTGCTTTGGTGACTATACCAATTGTACCATGTTTAAAACAGAAAGCGGTTCCACAAGAAGGAGATATAGAACTTCCTGATATAATATTCAACGACGAAAAAGAGGCAACTTGTGTAGTGGCTATTCATGAAAATGCTGAAAAATTCGATGTTCGCACCGAAGAATTGTTCAAATATTTACAAATTTTTACGGCAATATGCGATTCCTTTTCACATGGAGCGAATGACGTCGCCAATGCCATGGGACCATTCGCTGTGATTTGGTCTATCTTTCAAGCGGGTGAGCTGGATAAGAAAACCGATATGGGAACAGATGCGTATTGGATTTTGGCGCTTGGTGGTGTAGGAATCGCCCTTGGTCTATTGGTGTATGGTCATAAAATTACGCGGGCCATCGGCGAAAAATTATGCAAAATCACGCCTTCACGTGGTACGGCCATTGAGTTGGGTTCGGCTTTGGTGATTATCATTGGCAGTCGGTTGGGCCTGCCATTGTCAACCACGCATTGCCAAGTGGGTGCCACGGTAGGAGTTGGACTCTTAGAAGGACGCGCGGGTGTCAACCGGTGGATATGTGGAAAAACTGTTATTGGTTGGATGGTTACATGTGCGATTGTGGGCCTTACGAGTGGTGTACTTGTGGCACAGGGTGTGTATTCACCAGGGCCTTTAAAATCAAATTTTACTGGTTAAAAATTAATATTTAAGTTTGTATTATTATTGTATTATTATATATATGGACTCTGATGCTGTTACACGATTTTTATCAAGTAGTATCGCGTCTATCGTCGCGGAAACTATAACACTACCGACTGACGTCGCCAAAACACGTATACAAATTCAAAAAATGCCGTTTCTCCACTGTTTATCATCTATGAGACGCAACGAAGGTTTAAAATCTTGGTGGAGAGGGTATACACCAGCAGTGGTACGCCAGGTGTGTTACAGCTCTACAAGTCTTGTACTATACGAACCTCTTTTAAAAATGTGTTCTTCATCCGACATTACATTTGGAGACCGTTTATTTGCTGGAGGTACTGCAGGTGCCATATCTATCAGTATTTTTAATCCCACGGAAGTTGTGAAAACAAAAATAATGAATTCTCGCGAATCAGTCACAACGCGTTCGGTTATTCGTGATATATACAGAACGAACGGGGTAAAAGGATTTTGGTATGGTGTCTCTCCAAATATTTCAAGGACATTTCTTGTCAATGCGGCCGAATTAGGAACATATGACCAAACGAAAACAATGTTGATACCTTATACGGGTGATGGCTTTTTATCTTTTTTAGGAGCATCAACTGTGGCCGGTGTTACTTCAGCGATTGTTTCAACGCCAGTCGATGTTGTCAAGACAAGAATGATGAATATGGCCACAGGCAAACGTGAATACAAAAATATATTTAGTGGGCTAGTTTCTATTACAAAAAAGGAAGGATTTGGATTACTTTATAGTGGGTTTGTGCCTATCGTTATTCGTAAAATTCTGTGGTGTTCTAGTTTCTTTAATGTATATGAACAAATTAAAAAAATATTTTAAAAATTCTTCATAAATTCTATTTTTGTCTGTTCTGGTGTTCGAATAGGTCTAGGTAAATCGATATCAGGGTCGGGGGCATTGACATCCAATACAATCATGTGTAAACCATTCTTTATTTCAGACAAATGTTTCTCAATATCTTCTAGGCGATTGACTTGCGTGGCAGAGTGGTATCCAAGCGTCAACGCGAGTGCTGTCAAATTTGTATTTTCCATCCCGGTGTCTTGATTTCCTACAGACGCATGCTTGCCGTTGTTCAGAACGACATGTAACATTTTTCGAGGATTCGCTTGGACATTTGTTAACAAATTGCCCATGTGCATCGCTATAGAACCGTCACCATCCACGCAGACAATCGGTTGTTCAGTTTTACGTGAAATAGTTGCGGCTATGGTCGATGCATGTCCCATAGAACCGACAGTCAAAAAATCAACTGTTTCATCTTCGACATTTTGTCGAGCATTCAATAAAAGACGACCGTTGAAGCCAGTGGAAGCAATAAATTTATGTCCGTTCGAATGTTTAACAATTTCTTCAAAGACGGATTCTGTGGACAATTTATGTTGATCGATTCTGTTTTGTTCGGTGAGCGGCCTGTACTTTTCAAACGTTCCTTTGCGCACGATAATCGCGTGCTGCGAACCGATGGATTTGAAATACGCTGGCAATTGTTCTTCGTACTTTGGAAGAATGGACCAAGGCATGTTAATGGCGTCCAGTTGGTCTAACATGCATCGTCCCTGTACCATGTGCTGGGGTTCGTCTGTGGATTCTCCGCGCCAGCCAATCATCATACAGAAAGGTATTTTGTACACATCAGAGTGCGTTAATGAAAGTAAAGGGTTCATACAATTGCCGAGTCCTGAATTTTGTAAGAAAACCATGGCCGGCTCTTTCGTTGCCATATAATGTCCAGCTGCTGCTGCAATGGCTGTGCCTTCGTTGGCAGTAATGAGATTTTCACGCTTGCATTCGTTCGACAAATACGAATTATAATCTTTGAGTAAAGAATCAGGAACACCAAAATGTTGTTTAATGCCAATTTGTTTTAGATGTTTACGAAATACGGAACTACGAAGCATTTTACCTATTTTATTATTGTTATATATATATATGGATTGTTTTTTTTTTAATTGGATTACCTATAAATATGTAATATCTAAATAATAAATGCCCACTAAAGTATATGTAGATATGTGTGCGGATTTATTTCATGCAGGACACGTTCAATACCTTAAACAGTGTAAGCAATATTGCGCCGATGTTTATCTTATTGTAGGTATACACAACGATGAAATAATTGCTTCGTACAAACGCCAGCCCATTTGTACCATGGGAGAGCGGCGGATTGTGTTGGAATCGTGTAAATACGTGGACGAAGTTGTTTTGAACGCACCGTTGAGTGTCACAAAAGAATATTTAATCGAAAACAACATCGATTATGTCATTCATGCCGATGGTATCGCACCGGAAGAAGCCCGCAAAATGTATGGCGTTGCTATTGACTTAGGAATATACAGAGAAGTGCCAAGGACGTCTGGAATATCCACTAGCGAAATTATAAAACGTGTTCACGCGCACCACGACCCGTGGAAAGATATTTGGGTCAAAAAAGGATTGCAAGATGGTGAACCAAGAGTACTAAACGGGCATGAAGATACTCCACTCGACGGCCATGAAATATTTATAAAACTTCAACAATTCTTTCATCCATCAGACAAAATTCTCGAAGTAGGATGTGGTGCTGGTTATATGACAGAATTCTTCATTAAAAATGGTCTTAATTATACAGGTGTCGATTATTCGGAGACTCTCGTTGAAAAGAACAAAGAGTTTTTTGGTGCAAATGTTGCCGTTGCAGAAGCAAATGCATTGCCATACGAAGACAATTCGTTTGATTTTGTCTTCGTATGGTCTGTTTTTCAATATTTTGATTCATACGAATATTTAGTGACGGTTCTTGAAGAATTGGAAAGAGTATGCAAACGTGTTGTTTTTATCGGTGATTTAAGGGAGGGTTGTCGTAAACAAAAGCAAAACAAAGACGTTATTCAAACAAAGTCCATATTGAAACATTTGCCCTGTTATCGTGTTATTTTTTCTGAAGCTGGATACTCCACTTTAGACCCATGGTTAGAAGATTATGGAGAACGCTTTAATGCAATTAAAAAAATATTACCGTGGTCTAAAACACACTCCGTTATTAAAAAGGCTGTTCCACAAGATTTAATTCAAACGATATTGACCATGGTTGAAAGACTAAAAGAGTCCCCAAACATGGACACTAAAGAAGGCCCGTGGATGTATAAAGAAAAAGAAATAGACAATATCTCAAGGATTGAACATTTTGCCGACTCAACATGGAATGAAATATTTGAAATGGTTTTGAAAACTGCTATCCCGACAGAAAACATATCATATTATTATCTTTTCAAAGATAAAGTAAATTTTATGTATCCGGGAGGAGGGGGGTTTAAACCACATCAGGATATTGCAGCCGGATGGGGTAAATATACGAATTATCATTTAACGATTGCACTACCACTCGTAGATACGAATGAAACAAATGGTTGCCTGTGGATGGCTCCATTAGATAACGCGGGAGAAATGTTAACAGATACTATTTTCACAGATTTAACCGATGAACATGTTGCTACAGACAAATATAAGCCTGTTTGTACAGAACTCGGAGACTTGATCACATTCGACTCGAACATACCCCATCGGTCTTTTTCAAACCAATTTGAAGAAACGCGTCCCGTTTTGTATCTTACATATACATTTGAAGATAAATACGAAGACTATCACAATGATAAATGGGAACAAGTCCCTCCAACATCATTACAAAAAAAAGGAACTAAATATAGAAGTTCTCAAAGTTTTACAAAAAAATAATTCAATTTATAATCTCTTTAATTTTATCTAACAATTCGTAAATGTCCTCTTCATATATTTGACCTATGGTCCCTATTCTGAAACAATCTGCCTCGGTCATTTTCCCAGGATAAATATACATGGATTCTTCGGCGAGTTTTTCATAAAAATCATCGAAGTCAAAGTCGTCAGGGTATAAAAATGTTGAAATGATAGGTGAATCATTGACCGATTCAAACCCTAAAGACTCCATGCCCTTGCGTAATTGGTAGGCATTTTCATTATACCGGTTTAATCGTTTACTTGAACCACCCTCCAATTTAAATTCTCTGAGAGCCTGTTTAAACGCCATCAAACTATGTGTCGGTGGTGTGAATCGAAATTGGCCATTATCTTCAAGTCCTTCCCACTGGCTTAACAGGTCTAAAGATAATGTTTTGGGGGTCTTGCCTTGTTCGACAAGCTTGTCTCGATTGGCCAATACAAATGCAAAGCCAGGCACGCCTTCAAAATTCTTATTCGACGACGAAACAAGATAATCGATTTTGGACGTATCTAAATCCACCGGAAATGCGCCAAGACCACTCATGCTGTCAACAATAAATGTGGTGTCTTGTGGAAGGATGGTCGAAATTTCATCTATTGGATTAAGCACGCCTACGGTTGTTTCGTGGTGTACTGTCGCAACAAAATTATAAGTATTGTTATTTAGGTGCTCTTGGACCTTATCGGTGCAAATTGATTCAGTCTCGCGGAATTCCAATACATCATGGGGAATATTATGTAATTTTGCCATTGTGGCCATTCTTTTACCGTACGCACCGTTGGACAAGATTAACATTTTTCCAGAAACTATGGAAGAAATAACGGATTCCACTGCCATCGTACCTGAGCCTTGCATGAGAACACATTCGTAGCCTGTTTCTTGACTGACATTGCAAGTCTCCAAGAGTGTCCTGCGAATATATTTTTGCGCGTTGATAATGGCGTCTGTTCTTGAACCATAATCAACTAACATGGCTTGTTTGACTTGGGTGGAAGTGTTCAAAGGGCCAGGTGTGAACAGTTTGGGCCCGTTGCATAGTTTTCCTGCCCATGCGTGATTAGATAGAAAACGTTTCATGCTATATTCTTACGCTGTATGAATATATACGTATACAAAAATAATATTTTGGATTTGTTTTAATGTCTCATACGCCATATTTAAATATTCTAAGATGATAAAAATGCTTAAACTTTTGCGCAAACCAAGTCTCACCTTTTTTATGGAAGCACACAGTGGCATCTCCGCTAAAATAGCCAAAGAAGCAGGTCACGAAGCATTATGGGCTTCTGGACTGTCTATGTCAGCGTCACGTGGTGTGCGCGATGCTAACGAATTGTCATGGACTCAAGTGGTTGACGCCTGTGATGAAATGATACAAGCGTCAGGAGGATTACCGATGTTGGTCGATGGTGATACTGGTTATGGTAATTTTAACAACGCCCGTCGTTTTGTTGCCGCCTGTGAACAACGTGGTGTGGCCGGTGTTTGTATGGAAGACAAATTATTCCCCAAGCAAAATTCTTTCGTGGCTGGTGAATCACAAAAACTTGCCGATGCAAAAGAATTTGGTCTCAAGATTAGAGCCTGTGTCGATGTGAAGAAATCGGACGATTTCGCAGTGGTTGCACGACTTGAATCTTTTATCACAGGGCTTGGATTAGAGGATGCACTACAACGCGCCAGTATTTATGAAGACCATGGCGCTGATGCTATTTTGTGTCATAGTAAAAAGGAAACCGCTGAAGATATCGAAGCATTCATGTCAAACTGGAAAGGAAATGTGCCCGTCATTATTGTTCCGACAACGTACATCAACACACCGATATCGAAATTCGATGAATTGGGCGTGTCTGGTGTGATTTGGGCCAATCACCAGCTGCGTTCAAGTGTATTGGGAATGCAACAAGTATGTCGAGATTTGGCACAAACCCACACTATCAAAGATTCACCCATGGTATCTGTAAAAGAAATTTTTCGTTTACAAGAACAAGATAAATTAAATGAGGACGAAAAAATATATGAGTAACTGTATACCTTATATCAATGATAAATCCAGTTAAGAATCTATTTCATATTATATAATGTATTATTAAATTATATAATGATTTTTTTAATTACACAGTGATTAATCGAAACCGAATATGGTGATGAACGCGAATGCCTCGAGGTTCACTGGCATGACTTTGCAGCCAAAATCAAAAATATACAACTGATACCTATTTCCTACCGTTCGAATATTGCAGAAATGCTTAACTCTATGAAAATAGACGGTATTATTTTGTCAGGTGGAAACAATGTATCTTCTTTAACGCCGGGTAAAGAAATAAACAAAAAAAGAGACGCATTTGAAATACAATTGTACAAAACAGCACTTGCCAGAACAATACCTGTGTTTGCTGTTTGTAGAGGTGCACAATTGTTAGCGGAATATTATGGCGCAACGATTCGAAAAATAAACAACCACGTTAATTGTAAACATAACATTACGATTGTCGAAAATGTTATTCGAATTCCAAAACAAGTCAATAGTTACCATAATTATGGCATTTTTGACCTAGAAGGCCAACAAATTTTGGCTTACGATGAACACGGGCGTATTGAAGCGTTCATGTGTCCTGGTGCTTTGTGTTGTATGTGGCATCCCGAACGCCATCCACAAGATTTCTCAACTTTCAAACAATATTTTGGTATTGAAGATGTGGCCGGGATAGTTTTGTGTGCGGGTCAAGGCACTCGTTTACGACCTTTAACAAACAATGTGCCCAAATGCATGGTTAAGTATAAAGATGTCCGTATCATAAATTATTGCTTAAACGCGTTAACTACACAAATAGACAAAGAGAATATTACATTTGTCACCGGTTATTTGCATAACAAATTGCAAATGAAGCCGGTTAAAAAAATATTCTCGAAAGATTACGCATCAACAAACATGTTAACAAGTCTTTTTTTGGCGTTAGATTCCGGTCCTGTTGTCATATCTTATTCCGACATTGTGTATCATCCAAATATTGTCGAGAAATTAGTTAACTGTGAGCACGACATTTCAGTCGTAGTTGACCACGACTGGCTTCAACAATGGTCTCAAAGAATGGAAAATCCACTAGATGATGTCGAAACATTGCGTTTTAATGAAGAGGGATTCATTGTAGAAATTGGTAACAAACCAAAACATCTCGAAGAAGTTGAAGCACAATACATAGGCCTTATAAAATTATCACAACGTGGTATTCAAATATTCAAGCAAGTGGCTGCCGAACTAGACATTACAAAAATGTCGGTGACGCCGTTTTTGCAAGAAATCATTCGTAGGGGACATAAAGTTCACCCGGTACATATTCATGGTGGTTGGGCAGAATTTGACTGCCCCACTGATTTGACGATTGATATTGATACTTCGTGGTATACACCAAAGCATTTTTTTGGCACAAAGGCTTCAAATATTAAGCGATTGTCAAAAATGGAATCAGATTGCGTGTTCGCATATTATAGTTTTACCGTCTCGGAATGGCATGCCAATACATTAGATGTAAAGGAATTTCTGAGTTATCATCCAAAAGTCATTGTGCGTTCTTCCGCTATAGGTGAAGATAGCATTGACGAGTCGAACGCCGGCATGTATGATTCCGTTGTGGCCACTCGCGATACATTTGAAACAGCCGTTTCTCAGGTAATTGCATCTTATCCCACTGAAAATGAACAACATCAAATTTTGGTTCAGCCATTTGCAGACGATGCGATACTCTTTGGAGTTGTATTTTCACACGTAATCGATACACATGCCCCATATTATGTAGTATCATATGGTGATACATTCGATGGTGTGACCGGAGGATACGAATCATCAACCTTTTATCATTATCATGGTTATGGCACATACAAGTTTGAATGGGAATGTTCTTTGTACGAATTGATTGAAAAGTGCCAGTCTTTTTTTAATCATTTGTATTTAGATATTGAATTTTGTGTGTTGTCGGACAACACAGTTAAATTATTACAAATACGACCTCTTACCACGTCACCCATATTCAAAGTCGTCGCAATAGAACCCATTCATGAAACATTACGAATGATAATGCATGAAAAACACGACACTCTTTATGGTGATAAAACTTTTTTTGATAACATGAGTGACTGGAATCCTGCCGAAATGATTGGTACAGTTCCAACACGTTTGGCGGCTAGTTTATATGAAGAACTTATCACCGATAAAGTTGCTTTACAAAGTCGAGCTTCGTATGGATACAAAGATGTATCTATGCACCCACTAATGGTAAATATACACGGAGCCTATTATATGGACATTCGGGTCGTTTTTAATAGTTATTTGCCAACAAAAACGGACCACCAAGTTGCGAAAAAATTATTCGACTACTACATGCAAACATTTTCTAAAAATATCCATTTAAGAGATAAAGTAGAATTCGAAGTATTGTATACATGCTTTGACCCAAATATGGACTTAAGTCATATATTGACAGAGTCAGAAGCGTCAACGTTCAAACAACTTTTACTTGGCATATCTCAAAAGGCATTTTCAAAAATTGACTTGGAACTTGGCAAAATTGAATACTTGAATAAGCAAATCGAACAAACAAGCGATTTGTGTGAAATTATTCAGTTGTGCAAGGATTACGGTACAACCCCGTTTGCTGGTTTAGCCAGAACTGCATTTATTGCTACAACCATTGTGAAGTCTTTAAGAAAGTCTGGACATTTTACTAAACCGTTGCCATATGTAACCGTATCATCTGAAATGGTCAAACACAAACAAATGGTCATACAAGGAGAACTATGTCCTTCTATTTTTAAACATTGGTATGGTCATTTACGACCAGGAACATATAATTTATTGTCACCATCTTATGAAAAGGGCTTTGATATTTATTTTCCAGAATTAAATTCTTTACCACTGGAGGTTTCGAATATTCCTGCTTACCCATATAAACCAGGTCAGATTAAATGTGAAACGCCTGAACATGTGCAAGCTTATCTTTGTGAAAATGGATGGACAAACACAAAAGATTTTTTCAATTGTGCCGTGAAAGCTATAGAGGGACGTGAATATGCCAAGTTTATTTTTACAAAATGTGTCTCTAAAATTTTAGACATCACCGGCGACGATTTTGATAGACAATTCTGGGATATCAAAGACATCATGTCAAACAAATCGGCAAATGTTAGATATTGGCGCGATGAATATCAAACAGCGATAAACCGAGTTCATCCTAGCACTATTTTATCAGAGACAGATATATTTCATATATCATATCATGAAGAGACACCTACTTTTGTATCTGGAAAAACAATAACTGGAAATATAACTGACGAAAAAGCCGCTGAACTACGGGGTAAAATAGTGCTTATCAAAGCAGCCGACCCTGGATACGACTGGCTTTTCTCAAAAGACATTGCGGGATTTATTACGTGCTACGGCGGTGCAAATTCTCATATGGTGATTCGAGCAAATGAATTAAATTTACCAGCGGCAGTTGGAGTCGGCGAAAAAAAGTTTAATGAGATTAAACGTCATAAAATTGTTATATTAGATTGTAAAAATAAAACAATAAGTAAAATTTAAATCAATGAATTAAGATATATTTTTCAACATTATGTTTAAATATAATTTTCGTTTTCCAAATACTCTAAAACAACTGCGATAGATTCTTGTAGAGTTGACTCGTCAGTTTTAATATGTATGTCTGGATTCAATGGTTCTTCATATGGGTCTGATATCCCTGTAAAATTAGGTATGATACCTTGACGCGCTTGCTTGTATAAGCCCTTCACATCACGAGATTCACACGTTTCCACAGAAGCGTCGACAAATACTTCTACAAAATCCGCAGTAGATTTTTCAACCAACTGTTTTGCAATATCCCTGGTGTTTCTGTAAGGCGCAATAGCGGCCGTAAGTACAATACCACCAGCTTGATTAACTAAAGAGGACACATAGCCTATCCTTTGTATATTCAAATCACGATGTTCTTTACTAAACCCCAGTTCCGAGCTCAGAAAAGTACGTACGTCATCGCCATCTAGCGTAGTCACTGAACGAAATGTTTTCTCATGTAATTTTGCTGCGACACCGTTGACAATGGCCGATTTTCCTGAACCTGAAAGACCCGTAAAAAACAAAGTGATTCCTCGTTTAGATTTAGGCGGAGAGGCTTTTCGTAGAATATCCACTACTTTTGGAGGTGTGAACCACGACGGAATGTCTTCACCTGTTTGAAGGCGGCGTCTAACCTCAGTGCCGGACAAAGTGCTGGCCTTTACGTCTTTTGGAATTTCGTTCACAGGCATATAAACATCTTTTTCGGCAACATAAGCCATCATTTCAAACGGCAGTAGTTCAATGTCCAAGGAATCTTGGAATTGCAATGCAAAATCGCGCGCTTCATAAGGGCCGTAGAAATCTTCACCACTAGAGTTTGAACCCGGGCCGGCATGGTCACGCCCAAGAATAAAATGCGTAGCCCCATAATTTTGGCGTATTAATGCATGCCACAACGCTTCGCGGGGCCCACCCATACGCATGGCCAGAGGCAATAGAGATAAAATAGCGGGTTGACCCAGTAATTCGCCATTTTCGATGATTTCTTGATAACATTTAATGCGCGTATGATAATCAATGTCACCCGCTTTTGTTAGACCGACGACTGGATGAATAAGGGCCGTCCCCCCAATTGTGGCTGCAGCCCTACTAGCTAATTCCATATGGGCCCTATGCATTGGATTACGTGTCTGGAAAGCAACTACTGGGCCATCCGGAAGTTTCAAGGCGACGGGAGTATGTCGCAAGTGTGTATAATCGTGATGCAAAGGCAGTTGATGCACGGACAACGGGCCCGAAACACAATATTTTTCTTGTTTGTATTGAATCGCTGGATGTTCAGGGTCACCCCCAAACACCTTTTGCGCTTCTACTTGATAATTGGGTTCAAAAATATCGTCCACGTCCATTTTTGCTAAAAAATTAAACTGAGAGTCACGCAATATTAGCGGTTGACCCGTCTTTTCGAGCTTGTCTTTCGTCTCGGAAGATACGTCCAACACAATGGGCATGGGCCATAGCGCACCATTGCTAAGCCGGGCATTATCAACGACGGATTCGTAGTCTTTACGGTTTAAGAACGTCTGTAGGGGTTTGAATGACTGATTCGCGATGCATTCGAAATCACAAAGCTGTCTCGGTGTAAAGGTATGTTGAACACCTTTGGTAAATTTTATGGCGGCACGTGAAAGCATTGTGTCTATGGGACACATACTCTATATACACAAAATTATAAATCCAAAGAATGTCTACACCATTCATAAACTAAGAATCGTATACTGTTGTTGGGTACTATTTTTAACGCATTGGCAGAAATACCGGCATACAGTTTTAAGAATCCTTCTTTACGAATAATCTGCCAAAAGGCATCTAGGCCATGTTTATAAGGCGTGCCTTTGATTTGCATTCTACGTCGAACAGTGTCAAGTGGATAACAAATGCTTTGGCTGACGACAGCCGCTCCTGCCCCCATGGTTAAAATACCCGGTGTAGATGTCCACTGTAAATTCGATTTTAAAGTGTCAAATGTACAAAAATTGACCGCGATAAAGGGCACTAGACCAGAAACAGTCGAACCATATCCTTTGAACATTGAACGATATCCATTTTCCGCAAAGACTGCTTTACGAGCTTGACCAAACGTGTGTACGTCCGTAGACATCAATAAACGATGTCGAATCACGTCTAAAGGGTGTGTTATCGTCGTGGCCACAAATCCCGCCATAGAACCACACGTCAATCGTTGTGAGATTGTTAATGGTTCTTCAAAACAGAACGATTTGCACAAATCGTATGTCCCGAATTGTAAGGCCGAGTAAGGAAGAATACGCGCACAATTTAATACGTTTCCTTTCCACAAATGGCGGAAGCCTTCCTCCGACACGACTCGATGAAGCATTTCCGTAAGAGTTAGACGCGAAGACGTCGTTTGCATTAAAATTTTAACGCGGTCGAGGGGAGCGACGATTGTTCTTGAACATCCGCCGGCAATGCCGCCGTACACGAAATTTTGTATGTCTGTTCCTTTTGTCTTTGAACCTCTTAGAACCATTTGTGTATTCGAGTATATATATTATATACTCGAATACACAAATGGAGGCGTTTATTTCAGGGGCAACAGCGGCGATGACGGCTACCGTGGCAACACATCCTTTGGACGTTATTAAAGTTCGAAAACAAATGTCTTCGCGTATTTCATACAGACGTTTATATTCGGGTCTTCCTGATGCTTTAAAGAGACAGGTATTCTATTCCGGCATACGTTTTGGTCTCTACGATACTATAGGTCCAACGAGGACACTAACATTGTCCGAAAAAATGTTGAAGGGAGCATTTGTAGGCGCAGTGGGCGCATTAACAGCGACACCTTTCGATTTGGCCAAAGTAAGAAAACAGGCTCAAGTTGGTGAACTCGTGAAAAAAAATATATTTGATTATTGGCGAGGCGGCGCCCCGACAGTGATTCGCGCTTCCATTGTAACTTCGAGCCAGATAACATCATTTTATCATACAAAGGAATGGCTGTTAGCGTCCAAGTTTGAAGGACCTGTGGATATTACAGCATCTATAAACGCAGGCGTATGCACGTCACTTATTTCAAATCCAATGGATGTCATAAAAACGTGGAGAATGTCCGGACTCGTTTCAACACCACAAATACCTTCTATTTTGTCTCTGGTTCAAAAATACGGTTGGCAATCTTTGTATAGAGGTCTACCGGCAACTTTAATGCGTATGTGTCCTTACGTAACTATAATGTTTTTAGTAAAAGAAAATTTAATCCAATAACTGATTAGACTTTGTCTACTTATGTCGTGTAAATATAATTGAATGATACAATCCGCGTTTTTATCTGTTTGGTTGGCGACCATGATGTCCCGTATAGAAAATGCATCTGTTATTGTACGCAGTGGATTTCACGAAGCACGTCTAAAGGGTGATGCTTCTCCTGTTACAAATGCAGATATTGAAAGTAGTCATCAATTGACAGAGGGGTGGACTATGACGCCCATTATATCCGAAGAAACATGGACGACCGGGACGACTCGTTTACCAGACGTTGTTACCTGGGTTGACCCCTTGGACGCCACACAAGAGTACACCGAAGGTCTGACGGAATATGTAAGTATTATGGCATGTCTTACGGAACACGGCCGACCTCGCGCGGGTATTATACACTTCCCCTTTAGAAATGAAACTTGGACTGTCGCGGACAATCAAATCATTTTAAGACCCACCCACGTCCACGCTCCACCAGAAACGGTTATAGTATCGCGTTCACACACTGGAGACGTGGCCTCATATGTAAACGGGTATTCGGTACTATCAGCAGGGGGTTCTGGTTATAAATCGGTAGAAGTTTTAAAAGGCCACGCAAAAATATATTTACACACTACGAAAATAAAAACATGGGACATATGTGCCGCGGATGCTTTGATACACGCCATGAACGGAACATTCGTCGAATGGTCCACGGGTAATCTGTTTAACTATACGACAAATCTACAAACAAATGGTATATTTGTATCAACAACCATTAGTCGAAACTGGTTTCGCGTGACCATGGCCATACGGTCGAAATTTTTTCAATTAACACTGATAACAATCGCATGGATACTCATTTATATGTATCCGGCGCGAAGCGGGTTATCGGACATTCCTCAAACAACCAGCAAGCCTATTCGATTTGTTTGGTGTGTCGTGGCCCTTTTGATATGTTATATTACATGGGGAGTGGCTCAAGAACGCATCATGTCGTTTGAATACAATGGGGAACGTTTTAAGTCGCCGGCGGTACTCGTTTTTCTCAGTCGTTTGATAGCAGCTATTTTTGCCTATTGGCATGTCCATAATCAAACGACACCATTCAAGTTGTTTTCAGTCGCATCACTAACAAATGTTGTGTCTTCAATTAGCCAGTATACAGCGCTGATGAGCACTATATTTCCAGTGGTCGTCGTATTCAAATCTTTAAAATTAATTCCTGTCCTCATCGTAGGTCGTTTTTGTTTCAAGAAAAGATACAAACCCGTGGCATATTTATTGGCTCTTGGGCTGGCTATAGGTGTATCGCTGACTATCACACAAGTGAAAAAATCAGCGGTGGAACAATCGTTTACAGGATTAATATTTATGATTAGTTATGTAGTAGCCGACGCACTAACCTCGCAGTGGCAATCCTACGTATTCAAAACATACGACACACCACCCCTAGAAATGATGTGGGGTGTCAATACATGTTCGGTAATATTTACAGGCATCATTGTGGCAACGTCGGGTCAGGGCGTAACAGCGGCTCAATTCGCCACCAGGCACCCGGTTTTTTTAGCGCATGTTTGCATGTTATGTTTTCCAGCTGTTATAGGTCAATGGTTTATATTCAAAACGATTGAACAACACGGCGCAGCAGCATTTGCGATGGTCATGACGTCTAGACAAGCATTTTCATTACTTGTGTCGTGTTTGTTGTTTGGTCATCAATTGGATGCTCTATCGATGGTGGGTATTATCATAGTACTCGCGATTTTATGTGTCAAGACACGTATCAAATTAACTTATCCGTCTGAATATGATAAAATACCACAGGTAGATGTAGAAAAAGGAACGTTAAAAGATTAAATTATACATATTTTGTGTGTCTAGTTTTGTATTATGTTTAATAAAGAATCCAATTCTTTTTGTACTATGAATTTATCATAGTGTCTTCCGTCGCCTATTGCTGTGTGTTTACATTGATTATCGGTTAAATTGAATGCGTCTAACACATACACATCTCTACTAAGTGATCGAGTAATTCTTCTGTTAAGTAATTGCACACCCATTCTATTGAAAGTCGCATTCATGCAGTATTGAGTACTCTTTGGTTTTTGTATGTTATACTTGTCCAATAGATATTCAGCACATGGTTGTGCAAATAATTCAGGGTCCTTGTTTATCTCAGAAACGGCTGTCGAGTATTCTTTAATGTATTTATTTTCACAAATGGAGTGTGAGGTCATATAGATTATCTTGGCATGTTGTATGGTATTTTTTGTTTCATTTATAAAATTACCTACAACAGTCTCAGCGTTTAACCATATACCGAAACCATTTTTTAGTTCAATTTCCCATTTGCGATAAGGAATAAGGTGCAAATAGTGTAATCCGCCATCAAAAAGGATAACATCCGGGATTGTTTTCGTTTTATCGGAAATATATTTTACAAAATATTTCCTATTGTCGATATGACCCCAATCTGAATATGATTTGGTTGTAATGACATGAAAATATTTTGAACGGCACCATTTAAATTCGTAGTTTGAATGTATTTTTGCGTTTATATTGTTGCAAAAAAGTGGAAACATACCTTTACGAGAGTTTACAAGAGAGTCGCCTAACATGTAAATTGTTTTATTATGTCGCCCAATAGCGAAATCTTTTGCATACATCGCTCTTACTGTTTCGCGTATTTCATCATCATAATAAGAATTTATTTTGTTTTGAGCATCTGTAGCACGGGGTTTTAACCCGTTTTTTTCGAAAATGGCACCATTAGACCAACCGTTAGAACCAAATTGTTGCCACAGTCCCTTTTGTTGCAAAAGCTCTTTCATATCACGTGCTGCTGTTGATACTCGGCCTTTGAAATTAATATAAGGCCACCATTTATCATCTACAAATGATTTTTGTAACGACCAATGTGGGTCTTTACATGTGGAAATTAATTTTATAAAGCTACTAAAACTTGTTGGTTGTTTTCCACAATGTCTTTTCACATAATCATTTTTTTTTGCCTTGTCTAAATATGCTGAAAGTAAACGTGTGTAAGGTTCGCGAAGGAAAATTGCCCTCGTCCATTTTGGGCTTGTCATCATCTCTGTTGCTTGTTCTATCGGAAAAGAACGAAGATATCTTAGTCCATTTATTTTGGGGTTGTGTGGAATTGCATCGTTTCCTATTTTCCAATCTTTTAACCCCATCATTCTACGTGCCAATTGTTTTATAACAGTGCAGGCGTTTTTGGGAATAGTGAATAACAAAAGGTTATATTTCTCGATAACAATGGGACTATAATCCCATCCATTTCTCATTATCCTATCCCGTTTAGTGATGGATGGATGTTTCGTCAATGTGGATGATGACTGTTCGCATTCCGGAAACGAAAAAATGTTATCAATGTATTTCCTATCTTCCATCTGTTTGAAATCTTTCTGAATAAAATTGGGGTGGTTCAAAAACCAAGTCAATGTTTTGCTGCCCTTACACAGTTTTTCCTCAGACAACTGTGCTTTTATCTGTTTAGGGTCTGCACCATCTTTTTTCATATATTCTATCATTTCTGCCAAGTCTATTTCAGAATCGTTATCTGTATCTATTCGTTTAACCACCGATAAGACTTCTTTCCATTTGGAACTCCAGTATGGCATAAACGAATGATATTTTCCCGGATTGGGAAGTTTAACAAACCAACTCGGGCCATAATACGACTCGAAAAAATCAACCATGTACTTTTGTTCAAGTACTATCATAGAGTCGTGAATGCAAGTCCGATTGCGAATATATGCGACTTCGGAAATTGTTGGATTGCGCACACTGTTCATTAGATTAGATGGCCAAAAAGCACCATATTTGTTTACGTTATTCATAGACAACATACTCTGGGACATAACTTGGCCGTCGACATGACCATATCTAACATCTATGTCACCGTCTTCTACCCATTTTCCATCTCTATATAATCCCAATACCATGCCCGAATCGACGTACATGAAATACTTTTGGTCGTCAATAACTTTATTCTTGAGTATATTAAGTGCGGCTATTACCTTTTCCTTTTTTGTTGAAGAAAGTGCTTTCCAATTGCTTTTTGGATAAAGCGGTTTAGGCCAGACACATTTAGGGAAAAACGTGTCAGGTGACGGTAGAACTTTATCTATTTTCTTTTTCCAATCGTCAACAAAATCACTTGTCTCGTCAAAACAACGAAAGCGGTCACCTTCCCAACGCCCTTTGAATTCACCAGGGCCGCATAATTCTTTCAAAACGTTTTTACGACAAATAATCTGCTGCTCAGGGTCAGTTAATGACAATACCTTGGCTCCATGAAAAGATTCGAACACTTCCGAAAGTTTATCTGTGTTTTTTCGAGCTTCTTTAGCCTTTTGTAGAAATGAACAAGCGTTCTGCATGAAAGCTCTCGAATTTTCTATGAAACAAGGTGATTTTTTAAACATACGGTTCAACCAGAATGGATTTTGATACCCTTTTTCGATGTTGATGTCTGCCCAGTGAATAATATTTTCCATTGTAAGTTTTGAGGCTGAGAATCCCATGGCAGAACACCATTTTATATTGGCATTTAACCATGGTTCTTGTTTATATAAGCCTGTACCCGGTATAATCCATTGTAAAATAAAATTATTTTGCAGCGCTTTGCCACCAGTCGAAGGTCTCATCCAATAAGCCGAACCGAACATACATTTCACAGACATAAATGCGGAACCTCTGTCATCGTCAAGTACAATTGGTCTGCGTTTTTGCCAATTCCTTTCTGACCATGTGGGCCCATAATAATCCCAGACACCGGGGCCAAAATTTAAGGACTCTACAGTAGGAGTGTCATCCATAGCCGTTTTAACACACAAGAAAGGTCCGTCCAATTCGCATGTACACATTCTATCGGCTTGTTCAACAAATTTATCCCGATAATTGGATGCGGTGCGTTTTGGTAACCATACCATGCCATGGTTTCCCAAGTCGACTTCAGGACAATGTGCATACAAGTCCTTTACCAGCCCATCTTCAGACGCAATGTACATATCAAAGTCATCTAACCCAAAGCCGAGACCACCCGAAGTGGTCGACGAAACTAAACCTCCAGCGTCAAAAGTGAACGTTGTGCGACCTTCACGGGCCCACTTCATCAATCTGTCTACACACTTTCTCTTATTTCCCGTCAATTTACGAATGCCATCCGGGACTGTTCTTGGATATCCCATACCATCTGTGACCCACGGACACAAGGGATATGTATAATCCAAAGATGGAACGCGAATAGGTTCAACAGTACTGATGATATCTTTTTTGTATTTAGATTCGTCAATCGGACTGCATTTTTTATGTCTTGGGTATTCTTTGCATGTATCCTTGTCGGTCTCTCTTGTAAGGACATCTTTAACCGGAGTTTCAATAGGCCACGTATCTTTAGGCCATTGTGAACCACACTTTTCAACAAGTTCTTTACAAGCTATTTTCTTTTGTGTCTGGCCGCGTTCAGTTTTGTGGTTCCAGCTGACAGAGAAGCACATCTCCAAAACTCTCGTTCCAAAAACAATCTGTATAAACTTTTCAAGGTTATTTGGAATTCGAATGGGGATTTTGTTTATCGTTGAAAGTTTACTTGGCCATAATAAGTCTTTCACTTCATCAAAACGGTCAGGACTTTTTCTAGGGTCGTCGTGTTCATTTGTGTACACATCTAAAGCCGGCCAAGACCAGTCAACATTATATGTCGGATTAGTGATTATTTTAGGTCTATCACAAAAGTATATTTTGAACCCTAACCACAATGATTTATAACACAATGTCGGTGAATTGTCAATGCGTTTTTTAATGACCGAGATAAATTTATCTTCTTTTAGATAAACGTCAAAATCATCGTCCCACGGGATAAAATTTTTATTGTGGCGGTAATATCCCAATACCGAACCAGCAATGAGGGTATAATCAAACGATAGCTCTTCAGATAATTGATGGAAGAAAAGCAGTATTTGAGTTATCAGCTCAAATGTTGTTTTATCAAACTGAGGCTGAAAAAAGGAGCAAATTTTAGGCAATGTTTTAGGTGGCTTTTTTTTAAGGGGGTTTGAATTTTTCTTCGTATTCCATATATTTGAATCCAATATGTAAGGCATGGAAATTAAATCTTTAACAGGCATGTAACTTACAACTACCCCTTTAGAAATGGCGGCACGAAACATTTCATCAATGGGATACCAAATAGGTTTCAACGTAGGCAACAGTTTTGAAGCACCTTTCAAAGTTATAAACAATCCAACCGTACCATATGGCGAATAACTCTTAATAACGGCGTCATTCACTTTATTCGCTTTGGGACGTTGCTTGTTCATTAAGTCATGGTGTAATAATTGTACAAATTCGGCATCATCCGGTAATTTTTTTCTGAATTCCATAAAATCTGTTTCGAAGGTATCAAACAACACCGCGTCGTCTTCAAATATTAATACTTCTTCAATATTGTTATTTATCATATGGCTTAATAAAGTTATGTGTGACAATGCACATCCAACTGCACCAGCGCGCACTTTCTCAAAAGTTTTCTTGTTTACATATTTAGAATAAATTTCATCGTGCATAGTATCTGGTGTAATAGCATTCCATATTTTTGCATTTAATTGTGGATGTTCCTTCATTATTGTAGCAACATGTTTGATTCTTTCTTCTTTGTTCATTTGTATGAAATAAGTCATTGGCCATTTGTATGTTTCACAATGCGTGCCTTCGTAATACTTTTGACAAGTGCATGCGCATTCGTCTGTAACCCCAATGGCACTACCGTCGTTTTGACATATTATTTGTTCAGTATTTCCGGAACCATTACTTGAGCATTTGTTAGCAATTTCACAACGTTTTCCAGAATAGCCCCTTTCACACTTACATAAGCATTCTTTCGAACTTAAATCAGGGTCTCCGTGGTCGCATTCGCATTGTTGAGACGATTTCCATATTGTCGCGACCGGAAATTCGTCCATCGTTTTGTAACATTCTCGCATTTTTTGCGGACTAATATTGTGTCCTATCATGAAATAATTACGATTATGACAGTCTCCAGAATGAACATGGAAATGTTGGGATGTCGATAATTTGATTGTTAATTCAGACTTTATACGGTTCATCCAAATACCCACTGCAGTATCTTCTCCTTGATAATCGACATAGGAATCTTGATGTGTTGCAAAATATTCGATAACTGGACGGGAGAACAACCACCCAGGCCCAGCTGGCCACGGTGGATATGTTGCGCTCGACCCCTTTTTATATTTTCGTTCTCCCCATTTTCCACCTCTGTGTACTGTTCCACCTGCCCAGTGGTGACTTATTCCCTCATACTCGTGTTTTTTTCTATTCATTAGCCAATGTTCTAAAGAATCAACACGTGCGAATGCATCATCGTCTGTTTTGACAATATAATCAGCATTGGTATTTTTCAATGCCCACAACCAACCATGCCGCAATTTCATGGAGGTATGTCTATACACATCAATCATATCTAGCAAAATGACATTTTCTTCCTTGGAAAGTTGTTCAGTTAGTTTTTCTTGTTCCCGTATGTAATCTTCGTCTATAATATCGGACATTGGTTTGTTTTTCAACTCGTCTTTTAAAACACAATTCCATTTACCCCATTTACGTTGCTCCGGCTTAAATGGACAATGTTTCCCCACCATAAAAAAAACATTCCCATGGCCTTTTGCCCATGTAGCCCGAATAGTATCTCGTCGTTTTTTATAACTACGGGCCGAATGAACTAAAACGATCATTTTAAAATCATATGGCTTGTTTTGAGATTTTTTAAAATCACCTATCTTCAATCGTATTTTTTGTTCCTGACTATCAATATGTACTAAATTTTCGTCAACATTAATGTCTAATTTGATTTTATCGACTTTAACCGAATTTGTTTTAGGCTTGTCTTCTTCGGGAGTTGGCGACGACTTTAAATCTGAAAGAGTCTTGTTATATATTGGAACTCTCAACAATGTTGTATTCGATTCTTGCTCCCAATACACGTGCCCATGCCAGATTTTTTTAATCTTTCGCCGACTGGGGGGGTGATGCCGTGCCACCATCAACAATAGAATGGACATAAAAGCGGCGGTCATGACAAACATATTTGTGTTAGGAAATCTCATTATATTGTTTTGGTAAAAATGTATATATATACTCAAAATATGAACGTTAATAAGTATTTAAGGATTTATATTTAATACAAATGCAACGCGTACTCGTCACCGGTGGTTCCGGCCTCGTCGGCAAAGCTCTTCAACAAGGCAAAGCTCTTCAACAAGTAGCTGGCGACCAACCCACAAAACTACTTAAGTAACTTTTGTTTATATCAGATGGACTTTTACTGGCTAACATTTTTTCTGGCCCTCAAAATATCGCTCATATTGACTTATTTTAACTACCGAGGGGCTACCAACAAAGATATTGCACAAAAGACCTTTCAACGGAACTATCTCACCGTCTACACCCTGGCGTATTTCGCCGACTGGCTCAAAGGCCCCTACGTCTACGCACTGTACGAATCATACGGTCTCACTGAACACGACATTGCCCTCCTCTTTATTGCGGGCTTTGGCGCTTCCGGTCTCTCGGGGCCCCTGATAGGTTCGTTGGCCGACCGTTTTGGACGAAAGAAATGCACGCTCGCCTACTTTCTCATCTACATTGCCTCCGCCCTGTGCAAACCGTTCCCACAGTTCCATGTTCTCCTCCTCGGACGCATTTTGGGCGGTATTGGGACGTCCCTACTGACAACGACACTGGAAAGTTGGATGGTTGCCGAACACCATCGCCAGAAATTTCCACAAGATTTGCTGGACGACACCTTTGCCAAGGCCACGCTCTGCAACTCGGGTTCCGCCGTTTTGGCTGGTCTCTTGGCACAGGCGACCGCTGACCAGTTTGGGTACTTGGCGCCGTTTATGGTGGCGATTACGCCATTGACGACTGGGTTTCTTTTCTGCTGGAACCACTGGGAGACAGATTCGCCACAGAACCAACAATCTCTTGTGGCAGGGTTTCAAGAAGGTCTCCAAAGCATGGACGACAACCTCTGGATTCTGGGCATCGTCCAATCGCTGTTTTTAGGCGCGATGTATACGTTTGTATTCCTATGGACACCGGCGTTGGACGCGACAGGCGAAGACGTACCCTACGGACTCGTGTTTGCCATCTTCATGGTCATGATTTCCCTGGGTTCGGCCATCTTCAAACGCGTATCACAGCATGTGGAAAACATTCCCTACTGGCTCTTTGGTGGTTCGGCCGTCTTAATGGCCGTAACCATGACAAATATAGGCAATCCAATGACCACATTTGTCTCGTTTATTTTGTTCGAGGTCATGTGCGGCATCATGTTTCCCACGTTTGGCTCGTTACGGGCAACCTACATTCCAAACGAACATCGAACGGTGGTCATGAATTTGTACCGAATACCGCTCAATGCGTTCGTGGTCATCGTTCTACTGAACAAGAAAAATATGTCGTTGCAGGTTGCATTTGGCGTCTGTTGTGCAGCGTTGGTAGCGTCCGGCATCCTGTGGCGATATTTTAAACCCGAGACAAAGGTATCCGACGGGAAAGAGTACACCAAAGGAACGGTGGATGAGGAAGAAGAGTTTGGCTTAATAGAAGAAGAATTAGAATCAGATGTATCAGAATCAGAATCAGAAGAAATGTTTTAATGAAATAGTTTATTACATATTTCAATTCTCCAAAAATCCAACATATGTTTCAAAAAAATCAGTATTAAAACAATTAGTGGTTTAGAACATGCGTATTTTTGCTGACGGTGTGTTTGATTTTTATCACAAGGGACATAGAGAACATTTTGAACGTTTAAAGAACATTGAAGATGATGTAGAGTTAATTGCTGGGGTTATTTCGGATGAAGAATGTTGCATTTACAAACGCGTCCCCAAAATGAACGAACAACAACGCTTGACACTCGTTTCAAAAGACAAACATGTCGATACAGCGATGATTACACCTCTGATAATTACCGAAGACTTTTTGAAAGTCCACGAGATTGATTTTGTATATCATGCATTCGCTACACCGGAAGACGAAGCAAAACAAGGCGAATGTTTCGCGGTGCCGCGCGCTCTGGGAATTTTCAGAACTATACCCTATGTGAAAGGTATTTCTTCCACTGAAATTTTATCGGAATGGGAACACATATGGCAGAAAAAAGGTACCGTGGCGACAAACGACCTTCAGTTGCTCAGTGGTTACGAAGGGACTGTATTTGACCCGGCGCTAGCATGGGCGCGTATGAAAGAAACCCTCCATATTCGTGACACGGATGAAATTTTAGAAGTAGGGTGCGGTGCAGGTTATATTGCGCAACACATTGAAAATGTTTATGTCGGCCTCGATGCGTCTCAATCGTTAGTTTTAAAACATCACCAGATATTGAACAATACTGTTTTCCGGGCGTATGCACACAACATACCATTTGCAGATAACTCATTCGACGTGGTGATTATGAATAATGTGTGCGGCTATTTCAAGGACATTGATTATACGAAATCTGTCATCCGAGAATTAGAAAGAGTCGCTTCCAAAGCTGTTTTTATAGGCGATGCTCGACACGCCGCACAGCCCAATCGTTCCAAACATATATACAGAGGTCCTACACAACATCTAATTAACACCCCGGAAGATTTTGAAGGATATACAATTACACCAGGTTTTTACGACCCCGAATATTATTTTTGCGCTTATAAACATATTATTTGAATTTTAATAAAATAGTTTGTTTATTATTTATATTTTTGGGATTTTTTACGCATCATTGCCTCGTGGTCTGACCACTTGTCGGAAGCACACATTTCGGCCACCAATTCATCAAATGTAGTTTCCGGTTGCCAACCCAGTTTTTCTTTGGCTTTCGAAGCGTCCCCGAGCAATGTTTCCACCTCGCATGGGCGAAAATAGCGCTCCGAAACGCGGACAAGAACGCGGTTGTATTGGTCGGTCGCAATTTCGTTGACGCCTTCGCCTGACCAAGTCAACTGCCAGTCAAAATGTTTCGCAGCTTTCTCCACAAAATCACGAACGGAGTACTGCTCGCCCGTAGCAATGACGTAATCATCCGGCGTGTCCTGTTGCAGCATCAGCCACATCGCTTTGACAAAATCGCGTGCGTGTCCCCAGTCGCGCTTGGCGTCCAAATTCCCAAGGACAAGTTCATTGGCAACGCCAGCTTTGATGGCCGCAAACTGACGCGTAATCTTGCGCGTGACAAAGGTTTCACCACGTCTGGGTGATTCGTGATTAAATAGAATGCCCGAAGAGGCGTGCATGCCGTAGGATTCGCGATAATTCTTGACAATCCAGTGGGCGTACAACTTGGCACAGCCATACGGAGACCTGGGATAAAAGGGTGTCGTTTCCCGCTGGGGATTCTCTTGAACAAGGCCGAACATTTCGGACGTGGATGCCTGATAAAAGCGAGTCTTGTCGACAAGACCAGTGACACGAATCGCTTCCAAGAGTTTGAGAGTGCCTATGCCGGACGTTTCCGCTGTATATTCCGGCAATTCGAAGGAGACCGCAACGTGTGATTGTGCACCCAAGTTATACACCTCGAGTCGTTCAGGGTTCTCGGCTTTAATTTTGGTAAGGACACCAATCAGGGACGACGAATCGGTCAAATCACCGTAGTGCAACTGTAAGCGGTCGTAAATATGGTCAATTCTCGGCGTATGAATGGCCGATTGGCGGCGAATGATGCCGTGAACGGTGTAGCCTTTTTCGAGTAGCAGTTCGGCGAGATAAGAGCCGTCTTGACCAGTGATGCCGGTGATGAGTGCAACGGACATTTCTTTGTACAGACATAAATACGACATTCAGGGTTATACATGGATTTATCCTGCACGATGAGCAACCCGTTTGTTGTGGACGGAAACAGTTCTTTATTGTTCATAAACGCTATTGTGAATGTCGCAAAACATCAGACTGGTGTGACGTGTGGGAATATAAAGGAGTTAAGTGGAGTGAGTCCGAATTAAATTTGCGAATTTATGTATATACTTATATACAAATTTTACTTATACATAGATGGAGATTATCTGGTGTATATTTGCTATTGTGGTGATATTGTTTGTGTCTCGAGAACGAGACATTCGTGCATTGGGATATCTGGAACCTACAAAGTCTGTATATATTCGGGGACGTCTTACAAATATCCGAGTGAAGATTGACCAACGTATTGTGGTAATGCTAACCACCCACAATAGAATTGGTTACGTTAAAACGTTTTCTCAATGGATTAAAACAGACCCTACGTTTGTATCTGGTAAAGTGGATTTGGTTATCAGAGATGATGCCTCTTCTAGCTATCAAAAACAAGATTTGAAAAAATGGTTTCCATCAGCCAAGTTATTTATGGGAAAGAAACACATTCGTGCAGACCAAAACACCCGTTTGAATTTTGAATGGTTTGTTAAATCTAAATATGATTTGTTAGTAGTGATAGATAGTGATTCGTTGTTGGATCCGGGTTGGTTCGATTTCATCACTAAACATATGCCGAAGACCGGATTTGCATCACTCTACCATTCTAATGCTCGACATCATAAAACACACCATTGTAACGATGGTGTGTGGTGTCATCAAACGTCAACCGGTGCTTTAGGAATGTCCATGTCCAAAGAATTAGCGGAACGCATGTTGAACTCAAATAAACAACAATTGTTTGATTGGGGAATTATAAATTGGCTCAAACAGAATCAAATCCCTATTCGTGTTCCACCAAAAAGCTTGGTCTTGCATTACGGTTATTATGGCCAGAATAATTCACCTGCAAATATGCAGGAATTGGCGGATGGTTTTAATTTACGTTCGGTAGCATCGTCGATACGCCCTTGTGTAGATTTTTGGATGTCAGCTAAGAATCCAAACAATATTTGCCCTAACGAATATTCCAACTAATCATAGTGGCGCTCTGTGATGATAGTTGACCGATGTAAAGTCTTAACAATGTAAATTATACAGGTTGTACACCTTTTGACTTGTAAACAGCCTTGTTAGAAAGGCGTCGGATAAGGCACAAAGAGAGTATCGTGATAAACATATGCATAAAACAATTGACATTATATATTCTATATATTTCTAAAATACCAATGGTTTTAATTCTTCTAGTTTATTTTTGCCGGCTCCTGTAGGTTGTCGCTTAAAACTGCGCGCTGTAAACCATCCAGACGAATCATCCGACCATTGAGACGAATCATCCGAATCGGAATCATCCGAATCGGAACCATTGCTATATATGATTGGCGTGCTATCGCCGTCACCGCTGTCACACGATAATCCAGCAAAACACATATAAAGAACATAACACGGCAAAGATATGAGACAGACAACCCATTCGAAAACACACTGTAAACACCCTTGGCAAAACCCCTGACAAAACGCGAGACAGACAATGCAGCATAATTTTTTCCTCTCTCCGGTACTCAACATTATTATTCACCAGCTCGTTTATATAGATTTGAAACCCCTACAACGGTTGTACCTGTCTCCAATTTGCGGACATCCATTTCACGCTTCACGGGTTCTTTTCGCCATTCTTGATAATCAACTGACCTCTTTTTACAATTGACGGTGACGTTTGTACAGTGGACGTGTTTGTTTTTGAAAAATCCAGCAATAAATTCTGCCACGTGCATATTCACCGCATGTATGGTAATGTGGCGCGCGTTCGCACTACTACACACTAAATGCGTAATTTGACACGAATTTTTAATATTTCGAAGTGTCAATAATTCCAACGAATCGAATCCTTGGAACATTGAGAAAATAGGCATGTGTCCTTCGATGGTGAGATATTCAAGTTTTGCAAGCGTCCTTATTTGTCCAATTTGTTTTTTATTTGGTTCACCGATGGTCAGAAATTTCAAGTTGGTAAATGTAAATTCAAAACCCATTGCGTTTGGAATTTCTAATCCACACACTTTTGATGTTCTGGGTTCGGTGGATTCAGCGCAAAGTTCTTCTAATCGACGCATGTCCTTGATACGATTCCCCTTGGACGGACTCCACACTATCGCGTTGTGCTGTTGTTCTATTTGCACTTGATAGCTCAAAAATTCTCCCGATACGCCTTGGGTTACAATGTCTCCTAAAAATGTTAAGACTGACGGATCGTCGTTTTCTTTTATTTGAATGTATACTTGACCCTGTGCAACTCGGATTCTTTTGTAGACGGCGTTCCAAACGTTTTCATATGGACAAGGCTCATCGTCAGATTCGCTGGGCGTGTCATATTCGTATTCTTCTTCTTCCATGGCGAGTCTTTGAATGAAAAACGCGTGACAGCAATTTTGATTTGAATCAAATCAAAAATGGTAAAATCAACAAAAACGCGTGATGGTTTTGATTTGATGTCGCGAAGCGCCAAAATCATTTAAAGAAACAAAGATTCAGTTTTAACGTGTAATATAATTTCTACCGTCATAATTATTTCCGAGAAATTTCTCGGAAGCGCGCATCTCGACAGTTTGCTCACTCGCTCGGTCTCGCCAAGAATTCCATCCAGTGGCCACTTCCAAGCCATCACATAGGGACGCTGAAAATAAAAACTCGTCTTGAGGCGAGACACATTGCTTGTAGAATTGTCCCTCCAAAGCCCGGCGATTTTCCGCGGTTCTTATCGTATCCGTGACCGTAATAGTGGGATTGTCCAAACATTCTGTCTGGTGCCAGTAATCTTTGGGATAAAACAAGACTTCACCAGGTTCCAAGATATCCGTGGTACAATCGCCGTGGTAACAAATCGTCCATTTTTTGCGGCCGCGCACGTGCAAATGCCACGAGGAACTGCGTAACCCATCCGAATGGTTAAACATGCCGGCACCAGGCGTTCCTATAAGCAAGACTTTCCAATGTGTTTTTACATTAAACTCTTCTATTTGCGCGGGCGTCAGGGCTTTCAACCACTGTTCGCGAATAAACCACGGGTGTATCGTAAGCGCGAGTTTTGCCCAGTCTTGTGGCACCAATTGTAGATGCAGATATTGCGGCGGACTCAGTTCAGACAATGCCTTTTCAAAAGTGTACAGATAGAGACCTGCGCCTTGTTTGTCTAGATTGTTTCGAAAGAAATCGGCAATGCGCTCACCGTACATCTTCTTGAGCCATTTTACCGAACCCGTGCGTTTTGGATATTGTACGGCATTCGTAATAATGAACGGCTTTGAAGCGTTAAAAAGCGCGGGATGTGCTGTGAAATGGTCGATATCCACTTTGGGCAAATGTGCGGCATTGGTGAGACACATTAAAATGAAAAGCAACCACATTTAGATAGTAATGTTGTACGTAAATATCATTGTTTTGGGTTTTGTTTGGATTTCGGCAACTCGTATGTAACATATTCATTTTTCTCTACAAACGGTCTTAGGGGGGCAATGGTGCTGCCATGCTTTAGTCTCTCTTGTAAGAGTTTTGAAACAGCTGTCGGGCCGGCGAATTGCAACTCGAACCATCTGCGCGCGCCTGGTTTTCCGATGACACGATTCACGACCGACGGGTCATCAAATAGCCAATATTGATTCTCGGGGCCGCAGTGGTACTGGATATCACAACCAATACAGTTCGGATGCACGTCCACGCCGCCAAAATTACGCATCGCGTTGGGGTGTACAAACTGCATTAACGAGAATTTGGGCAATCTCCACAGGGCAGCGGCCTCCAATGTAACGCGGCGCTTGTTGCGCCCTATAGGGTGCAATTTCCCGTACAATTCGGGGTGCAAAGCCACCACACACAGGCAAAAAATTTCGTCCTTCAGCATTGCGTCTGTTGTGGGCACTTTCGCCCACTCCTGCCACACCTTTTTGTATGGAATACCCGCCAAAAGACGCAACACGTAAAACGACGCCATTTTTTCATAGGGCTTTAAGAAACCGGGGTCTAAATCGAGCCTCGTGGCGGCTTCGGCGACCGCCTTTTTACAGTAGGGCCGAGTCAACTTGGAGGCACAATACTCGTAAATATTTTCGGGCCCGTCGGTCGCCTCAAACCCCAGATTGTCGGCCCATTCATCGAACGTAAAGGGTATTTTCCAGTCGGAGATGGTCATGTAGCCCGTTTTGTAGGTGTTGCCATTGGGATGCTGCCAGTCTTCCTCATGCCACACGGGTTGCCATTCAACGTCGCGGAAGTATTGCATTCACTTTTTAAATCTCTGGTTAAATATTTGATTTGATTCAAATCAAATTTGAATGCAATCAAATTAAATTTCGGACTTGTTCACTTTGATGTCGCGAAGCGCCAATTTTGATTGCAATCAAAATTTCGGGCTTGTTCACTTTGATTTGTTCACTTTGATGTCGCGAAGCGCCAAAATTGATTACAATCAAATTTTCGGACTTGTTCACTTTGATTGCAATCAAATTTTCGGGCCAAAATATTTTTTCAGTGATAGACGATAAATACAAGTGGGATTCCATATGAACGGCGGTACATTAAAACACAGTCAATAAAGTCAACAAAGTAGATTACTACAGGCTATACGAAGAAACGGCAAGTCAAATCATTGATTGTTCGTTTAATTGTCTATTCGCTTCCCTTTTTTTCTTGTTATGCC
>Ga0115003_10000336_pt1 | contig 40988 bp, 39 predicted proteins | sample ArcticOcean_MG_C_7_FD_88736 | JGI IMG/M metagenome (GOLD analysis project Ga0115003, IMG submission 88736) | Marine microbial communities from western Arctic Ocean - ArcticOcean_MG_CB11_88 | ecosystem: Environmental > Aquatic > Marine > Oceanic | place: Arctic Ocean: Canada Basin | collected...
TAAAAGTTTCGGCTGGTATCATACGTGACTATTATGAAACAATTAATGGACCCGTAAAAATAGAAGATACACGTCCCCTTCCAGGTATAGACTGGCAAATCAATGTAGATGTAGAAAAAGCTGGCCGATATAATGCTGACGTTGCACAAGTCGGTGCCATGGTCCAACTTGTTACACGTGGTCTAAAGCTTGGTGATATGACGGTAGACACTTCTGATGAAGATATAGATATTAGAGTACGCTTGCCCAAAAAGGACCGATTATTATCTACATTAGAAACTTTACGTGTGCGTACAAATTCTGGCTTGGTTCCCATATCAAATTTTATAACTCTTACCCCTGTCGAGAAACTTGGCCAAATCGATCGTGCTGATGGAAAACGCTATTTTGATGTTAAAGCAGACGTTGCTGAAGGCGTAAATGCTGCAGAAAAAATTGAGGAAATTACCAAATGGTTAGAAGCAGAGCAACGCTTGCCAAATGGTATCGAATGGGAATGGAAAGGTGACCAGGAAGATCAAGCCGAAAGCTCTGCGTTTCTAGGTAAAGCTTTTCTTGGTGCTTTGGGCTTAATGTTTGTAATTTTATTAGCACAATTTAACTCTTTTTATAATTCAGCCTTGGTATTAATTGCAGTAATTCTATCAACTGTTGGTGTTTTAATTGGTATGCTCGTGATGAACCAAGCCTTTAGTGTTATTATGACAGGTACAGGAATTGTCGCTCTAGCTGGAATTGTAGTGAATAATAACATTGTGCTAATTGACACCTATCAAGAATATACGCGAACATTGCCTGCATTAGAAGCCATTTCAAAAACTGCACAAGCTCGTATTCGACCAGTACTTTTGACAACTATCACTACTATGGCAGGCCTTACGCCAATGATGTTGGGTATTTCAATTGATTTCGTCAATGGAGGATATTCAATAGATCAACCCACAGCTTTATGGTGGAAGCAATTGGCTACTGCTGTTGTGTTTGGTTTGGGTATTGCTACTGTTTTGACGTTAGTCCTTACACCATCATTGTTAGCTTTAAGAGTATGGATAAGCAGGGGTGCTTATGCAGGATTAATAAAAGTGTTTAGGTATAAATCTTAAAACCTCAACTAGTAATAGTTGAGGTTAAGGACTTTTTTACTTTTTAGTGCTTCATCATATTTTTCAATATTAGTTTTGAATTAGTATAACCGTTTGATCGCTTAAAGTATTTTGATACAAATAATAGAAGTTTATACAGCATCTACTTCCGTCTCTTGCATATGCCACATATGTGCATAACGCCCATTATGCTTGAGTAAATCATCATGCGTGCCTTCTTCAACGACTACGCCCTTTTCCAAAACCACAATTTTATCAGCATCCACGACTGTTGATAATCGGTGAGCAATAGTTATCACAGATCGGCCAGTTCCAAGCCGACGTAAACTTTCTTGGATATCTCGTTCAGTTTCTGTATCAAGAGCTGACGTTGCTTCATCCAAAACTAAAATTGGTGGGTTTTTTAACAAAGTGCGAGCAATACCAACACGTTGTTTTTCACCACCAGACAACTTCAAGCCACGCTCACCCACAGTCGTATTATACCCATCAGCCAAACTTATTATAAAATCATGAATTTTAGCAGCTTTTGCAGCATTGATAATTTCGTTTTCTGATGCACCTTCACGCCCATAAGCAATATTATAGCCTATCGTATCATTAAATAAGACAGTATCTTGAGGCACAATACCAATTGCATCATGAACTGAACTCTGAGTAACATCACGTATATCTTGCCCATCAATCTTTAGCGCACCATTTCCTACATCATAAAAACGAAACAACAGGCGACCGATAGTAGACTTTCCAGAACCAGACGGCCCAACGATGGCAACAGTCTCCCCTTTTTCAACACGTAAATTTAAACCAGCAAGAATTACACGTTCAGGATCATATCCAAAGGTAACATTATCAAATTCAATTAGCCCACCCTTTACAGTTAAATCTTTAGCGCCCGATTTATCTAAAACTTCCTGTGGCTGGCCAAGTAAGTCAAACATCTCTCCCATATCAACTAAAGCTTGGCGAATTTCACGATATACGGTTCCAAGAAAACCTAATGGCATTGTTATTTGAATCATATATGCATTTGCCATTACAAAATCACCAACACTAAACTCACCACGTTGAACGCCAATGGCAACTAATATCATAACTCCAACAAGCCCTATTGTTATTAATACAGCTTGACCAAAGTTTAAAAATGCTAACGAATAATTAGTCTTTAATGCTGCAGCTTCGTATCCACGCATACTTTCATCATAACGCAATGCCTCACGCTCTTCTGCTCCAAAATACTTTACTGTTTCAAAATTCAACAAACTATCAATCGCTTTCTGATTAGCGTCTGTATCTTTGTCATTCATTTCTTTTCGAACTTTTACGCGCCACTCGGTAACAGAAAAAGTGAACCAAATATACATAACAATAGTTACTAATACGATTGACATATATAGTGGGCCAAATTCAAAATAAAATATACCAGCTACAATTAATAACTTTAAAATTAATGGACCTATTGAAAAAAGCATGAATCTTAAAAGAAATTCAACGCCTTTTACTCCTCGTTCCATAATTCGGCTCAATCCACCAGTCTTCCGAGTTATATGATAGCGTAATGATAGCCGGTGCATGTGCCTAAAAGTTTCTAAGGCTAATTGCCGCAATGCGCGTTGTCCAACTCGAGCAAATATAACATCCCTTAGTTGACTAAACCCAACCGCCATCAACCGCATAACTCCATATGCAACAACCATACCTAGCGCACCTGCTGTAAGCATAAAAATTGTTTGATCTTCACCCGCTCCTGGTGCAAGCGCGTCAACAGAGACCCCGTAAACGTATGGCGCCATAACACCTAATATTTCACCAACAACCAATGCGAACATAGCTAAAATAACTCGGAATTTTATATCATTCCGTGATTTTGGCCAAAGATAAGGAAGAACGGATTTAATAACGCTCATTCCTTGTCCACGTTTTAATTTTACTGTTGATGTTGTTGGTTTCACGATAGATAATCTCCCTGAAGATTATACATAGTATCCTACCAACAAATTGACCAGCTCAAACAATTTTGGATTTTAAAATATTAGCTATCAGGAATTTGAAATATTTGCCCAGGATAAATCAAATCTGGATCTTTAATTGAGTCAAGATTAGCTTCAAATATTTGAACATATCTATAACCAAACCCATATTTTAACTCTGCTAATTTCCATAATGTGAAGCCAGGTTGAATAGTAGCCTGACCAGATTCCATTTCACGAATTACACGTTGAAACGGGCTTTCAACACGATCTATTACTTTACCAGTATCATCAAGAGCATCTACTCTTAACGTATATAACCCTTCTTTAATATTTGGAATTTCAAAAAGCCATTTTCCATCACTTACTGCTCCCAAAACTACAGGCTTATTATCAACATAAACGCGGACCACCTGATTAGATGAAGCACGGCCTGCCAATATAACGTCTCCACTGGCAGAATAATTAATTGTATCTAAAGATAAGGGTTGAATGTCTGGCCCTACTCCTGCTTGCTCCTGAACTATAATTTGACCATCCGCTTCTGCTATAATAATTTTTGGGCTTATTAATTCATCGACCTTAGAAGGCATAACTAAAACAGTCTCTGAAGATTTCAACCCAGTATTACCGACTTCCTCAAGCTGCAACTCCATTGGTTGATCGCCTTTTGGAATAGTGGTTATAAAAGCGAAGGTGCCTTTTGAATCAGATTTAACAATATCTAACTCTTTGCCATCTATCATTAACCGTACTTCACTATTAGGTTTAGCTGAACCTGCAATAATTGCAGCTCCATCTTTTTCGACTCGTACCAAATCAAATGATGGAACCTTTACAACTACTGATAGATCGTTTTCTTGAGTTAAATTATTAATAACTGGCGCTGCAGGAGTTTTTTTAAGACTAACTATAGCTTCTGCTTCTGAACTTACTACAGTTTCATCACCTAGGCTAACTGTTGCTTCTGCCTCTGAACTTACTACAGGATCATCACCTGGGCCAACTGTTGCTTCTGCTTCTAAACTTACTACAGGTTCATCACCCAGGCTAACTGTTGCTTCTGCTTCTAAACTTACTACAGGTTCATCACCCAGGCTAACTGTTGCTTCTGATTCTAAACTTACTACAGGTTCATCACCCAGGCTAACTGTTGCTTCTGCTTCTGAACTTACTACAGGTTTTACTTTTTGTGTAAAAGTAATGGCTTCACTATCAACAGATGAATTATTTTTAGTAGTTTCCATTGACACAAAAAGTAGGGCCAAAACTGCTAAGGCAGCAGCAATCGAGAAAATAACTTTTTCCTCAGACCGAATGCCTTTTAATTTTGAAACAACAGAAACTATTTTTGTTTCAATATTTTCAGTTTGGTTTGTACTCATATTCATGTGCCCCCTTGGCGGTACTCATTAATAAGTGTAAGTATTAAGTATGAATTTACAACGCAAAAAATCTATATGCGTCTATTGCGCTCATCGCAATGGTATACGCTCAAACTATTTAGCATCCGCACGTGATACGGGCGATATGATTTCTCGTCTTAATATGAGGTTAGTCTATGGTGCAGGTGATATTGGCCTAATGGGCGCAGTTGCAGTAGCCGCTCAATCTGGAGGTGCAGAAACATTTGGTGTTATTCCAGAGCACTTATTACAAAAAGAAGTTGGAAAACTTGATTTAGATACACTTGTGATTACTGGAGATATGCATGAGCGTAAAAAAATAATGATAATGAATTCAGATGCTTTTATACTATTACCAGGTGGATTGGGCAGTTTAGAAGAGTTTTTTGAGTTAATTACATGGCATCAATTAGGATTACACTCGAAACCCTGCTATATATTTAATGTAGACGGCTACTGGGATACATTAATAGCACTTATCAAAAATCAAATAAATGAAGGATTTGTTCCTGCTGAAAATATTAATTTTTTTACTGTAGTAGACAATATTAAAGATCTTGAAACTAAACTAACTCAAGATCTTTCCTGACGTATCGCATGAAATGAGTATATACCAAGACCTACCCAAATAAGAGCAAAAGCCATGAAATGTGAACTCCTAACTGGCTCCATGAATACTAGTGTTGCTAGTAAAAACTGAAGTGTAGGATTCACATATTGTACTAACCCTACAGTGGCTAAACGTAATCGCTCCATAGAAAAAGCCATTAACATTAATGGCAAACCAGTTAAAATTCCTGTGAACATTAATGCTCCACTAATTTTAAAATTATCCCCAAAGAAACCACCATCGCGGCCAGTTAGACCAGTCCAACCAAAGTAATGTGTTCCTATAAGCCAAATTAATGCTAGTGGTAATAATATTACGACCTCCCAAAAAACAGACCTCATAGGGCCAATTTTTAATGGCTTTTTTATCAATCCATAAAGTCCAAAAGTAAGCGCTAAAACAATTGAGATATAAGGAATTTGACCAATACCAACACTTAACAATATTACAGCAGCAACCGCTAAACTAACAGCAAACCACTGCGAAACACTTAAACGTTCGCCAAGAAAAATAGCTCCAAAAGCAACAGCTACTAATGGAAAAATATAATAACCCAAACTAGCTTGCGTAACCTTACCAATTTGAACAGCGTATATAAAGAAAAACCAATTAATACTTATAAAAACTGATGCCATACAAACACGTTTAAAAGCTTTTTGCGGAATAGTTATTAAACCTTTTCTGACTATTAAAATACCACCAATAAAAAGAGCAGTCCAAATAGTGCGGTGACTTAAAATTTCTAGGGGAGGTACTTGTGCTATCGATTTATAATACAATGCAGATAGGCCCCAAATAAAACAGGCCAATAACATAGCTAATACGCCAATTGTTTCTTGTTTCAATCTAACACCAATCCAAAAAAGAAGCCCCGCTGAATACTCAGCAGGGCTTTTTTGCTATGCGACCAAAACCCTAAGGTTTAGTCCTCCCGTCGCATTGCGTTGTCTCTGTTTTGTCACAATGCAATATTTAATTTCAGAGTCAACTAAATATTAATCATCTTGCCAAAAAACGTCCTATTTTTTATGCAGAAGCTAAACGTGCTGCAACATTTTCCCAATTAACAAGGTTTTCTAAAAAGTTTGAAATATAAACAGGGCGCTTATTTCGAAAATCAATATAATAAGAGTGTTCCCAAACGTCACAACCAAGTAAAGTTGCTTGCCCAAAACATAACGGATTAACACCATTTTCTGTTTTAGTTATTTTTAAGCTTCCATCAGTATCTTTAACCAGCCAAGCCCATCCTGATCCAAATTGTCCAGCACCAGCGGCCCCAAATTCTGTTTTAAATGTTTCTACTGAGCCAAAGCTTTCCATTATTGCAGCTTCTAATTCAGGTGGCATAGTTCGCCCCCCTGGTCCCATCATTTCCCAGAACTGGTTATGGTTCCAGAGCTGCGAAATATTATTAAATATGCCACTTTGTGCGGTAGATGTAGCGTTATAAGTTCCAATAGTAATTTCTTCTAAAGTTTTATTTTCCCACTCAGTACCAGCAATTAATTTGTTGCCATTATCTACGTATGCTTTGTGATGCAAATCGTGATGAAACTCTAATGTTTCAGCAGACATGCCACCTTTTTCAAGCGCATCATGTGAATAAGGAAGATTCGGAAGTTCAAAAGCCATATTGGGCCTCCATAAGTAAGGTTAAATTTCTAATATCAATATAGCTGTTGAATCCAATAGGGAAAGCCCAAATGCAGTTCAGATTAATTAATTAAACTGGTAAAATAGCTAACCCCACACGACGATCTTCAGACAATAGTACATTATAAGTACGGCACGCACTTGGACTGCCCATTACCTCAAATGGAACGCCCGCTTGCTCTAACTTATTTGCAACAGCTTTTGGGAGTGGTAAAATATCAGCTCCCATTCCAATAAATAACACATCATAATTTTCTTTATTAATTATAAGAGGTTCTAAGTCATCTAGTCCACCCCAATGGCGAACTCCATCGTTAGTCAAAAACAACGCACCCTCATGAACAACACCAGCTATTCGAAAAAAGCCTGCCCCATAAGCATCGACAGGCGGCTGCCCAGTAAACAGAATTTCATTGATTTCCATACTTTAACTCCAAATTGGTAACCCCACCAAAGCGCTTACAGCAATTAACCAATATGCAACTCGGCGATAAATATATTCTTTTTTCGGATTGAAAATCCTCTGCCCTACGATGGCAGCCAAAGCATAAGGTATGGCCAAAAACAAACCCACTATAAATGGTAATAAAACTAATAAACCCTTTATAAGGAAAACTATGAACGTCATAATATCAACTAAAAAAAGATACATCATTGTATTTCCTCGTATGACAGATGCAGGCCGAGAACCTGATATGTATGATAAAATCACGGGAGGACCTGGCAGCGCTGCTATTCCAGCAAGGAAACCACTAATCAACCCAACAAATGTCATCATAGCAATATTCATAGGGTTTTTATATCGCCAACCACTAACTAAGAACGTTAGCATCACCAAGGATAAACTAGAAACCATCCAACGAAATATTATGGGATCCATTTTTGTTAAAAAATAAACCCCAAAAGGTAATCCAACTAAAGCTCCTATTCCTAAAAATGTTATCTCGCGAGTTTCACCATCTCTCCACGCTCGGGGCAAGAGAGCAATAGGGCCAAGTAAATCAAACGACATCATTATAATAATCGCCCAGATTGGGCTAGTTACAGATGCCGCAATGGGCATAAAAACTAGTGCAGTACCAAATCCCGCAAAACCACGGACTAAGCCTGAGAGAACTACTGCAACGATAAGCCAAGTTAACCCTTCAAACTGTAGGGCCTGCTCGACAATGCTCATTATGCATCGATACCAGAGAATTGAGTGCCTGCTTTGCCATCATTTAGCTTATCCCAATCACGCTTAACACCAAGGCGCAACAATACAGAAGATGCGACAAATACAGAAGAATATGTGCCAATAATAACGCCCCATATCATCGCAAAAACAAATCCATGAATTACGTCCCCACCTAGAACAAATAAACTTATTAAAGCGATTAGAGTTGTTAAAGAGGTCATAACAGTCCGAGACAATGTTTCATTAATCGACATGTTCAATAGATCTTTTAGTTGCATTTTTTTATATTTTCGTAAATTTTCACGGACACGATCAAAAACCACGACAGTATCGTTTAGGGAATACCCAACAATAGTCAGCAAAGCCGCAATAATTGCAAGATCAAACTTAATCTGCAGTAGGCTAAAAATTCCAATTGTGACCACAATATCATGAACTAATGCAGCAATTGCACCTACAGAAAACTGCCATTCAAAGCGCAGCCAAATATAGAATAAAACTGCTGCAATAGCAGTCAGAATAGCGGTAATCGCTGATTTGACTAACTCTCCAGAAACTTCTGGGCCTACACTTTCAACCTGTGGAAAAGTTATTGTCTCATCAATTGACATTAATGCTAATTTTACTGCACTAACTACCTCTACAGTAGCAGCCTCTTCTCCACTTTGAGCTTCAAAGCGAATTTGAGCCGCATTTAATTCTGGTTTAGTAATATCAAAAATCTCAGTGACAGTAACATCACCTAATTCCAGAGTGTCTAAGGCAGCTCTATAGGCACTAACATCTACAGATTGTTGTGAGTCTGTACGGATTGTGGTGCCACCTAGAAAATCGATTCCTAAATTCAATCCATTAAAAAAGAATAGAAAAACTGATAAAATCATCGCAAAAACTGAGGCACCAAACGTGATTTTAGTCAATTTAAAGAAATCAACTTTAGTACCTTCTGGAACTAACTTTAATCGCATGTCTTTGCTCCTATATTTCTAATATTTTTGGGCGTTTGCGATCTATCCAGATAGATATAAGCAAACGTGTAACCCATATAGCAGTAAAGACTGATGTTATGATCCCTACCCCCAAAGTTATAGCAAAACCTTTAACGGGCCCAGATCCAAAGACTAATAATATAACAGCAGCAATAAGTGTAGTAATGTTTGCGTCTATAATTGCACTAAAGGCACGTTCATAGCCTAGTTCAATAGCTCTACGTGGGTTCTTAGCCTTCTTTAATTCTTCTCTAATACGTTCGAAAACTAACACATTTGCGTCAACAGCCATCCCAACAGTTAATACAATCCCTGCAATACCAGGTAAAGTAAGTGTACCAGATATAACACTTAAAATTGCAAAAATAAGGGCAACATTTATTATTAACGCAATGTTTGCAAACATACCAAATAAACCATAACTCAAACTCATAAACACTAAAACTGCAATAAAAGCAATTAGACAAGCCAGAGTGCCAGCATCAATACTGTCTTGGCCTAGATCAGGTCCAACCGTAGATTCCTGTAGATATTCTAACTCTGCCGGTAATGCACCTGCACGCAGTTGAATAGATAACAAAGTAGTTTCTTCAACTCCAAATTGACCCGTAATTATGCCAGAACCACCAGATATATGACTTTGAATGGTAGGCGCAGAAACAACCTCTTCATCCAAAACAATAGCAAATGGGCTGCCAATATTTTCAGCTGTATACTGGCCAAATATTCTTGCACCTGTTGTATTTAATCTGAAGCTAACAGCCGGACGATTATTTTGATCAAATGCAGGCTGTGCGTCGGTTAAGTGATCTCCATTAATAACAGGTGTTTTTTCTAATATATAATAAACATCATTCTCACCTTGAGCAGGATATAAAACTTGTCGTGATTGAACACGCTGGGTTGCTTTAGATGTACGGCTGATGACTTTATGAAAAGTTAATTTTGCAGTTTTACCGATAATGCCTTTTAGTTCTTCTGAAGAACCAATTCCAGGCACTTGAATTAAAACTCTATCAGTTCCTTGCCGTTGAATTGTAGGCTCACGAGTTCCTGCTTCATCAACTCGACGGCGGATAATTTCTAACGATTGCTCCATTGTACGATTATCTGTTAAGATTTTTTCAGCTTCAGATAATTTCACAATAATTATATCATTTTCAGAGGTTACAACTATATCGTTTGATCCAGCCCCTGACAAGCTAGTTACTGGACGAGCCAATGCTGAAACTAATTCAACGGCTCGAGCAATTTGGGCCGGCTCCGAAATGCGCACTCTTAAGTCATCCACCACCCCATCTACACGGCGAATAGTTCCAATTGTTGCTCGCTCTGATCGCAAGGCATCACGCACTTCAGGCCAAAAATCATCCATTCGAGCTTCATATACTTGATCGACGCGAACACGCGCCAATAAGTGTGCACCGCCACGCAAATCCAAACCTAAGTTTACTAATGAACTTGGTAAAAATGATGGCCAGTTAGATGCAGTTCTCATCAATTCAGGAGTAATATTGCCATTCTCAATCTGGACGCGAGCATCATTTACAGCCTCGACACGACTATAAAAACCATTTGGCATAGCAAAGAAAAAACCTAAGGCAACCACACCCCAAATCAACACTTTCTTGGTTAAAGAAAATTGCAACATATTCTAGCACCTAAACTTATTTTATTTAGCAGATTTAGTTTTACTTGAACTTTTAGCTGGTTCAGTTTTATTTAGAACCTGAGAAATTGTATGCTGAACTAGTTTAACTTTAACTCCAGTTGAAATTTCAACTTCCACTTCATTTTCCACACCAACTTTAGTAACTTTACCAATTAGGCCACCAGCAGTTACAATTTGATCACCCTTGCGTACAGCAGCTACCATAGCTTGATGTTCTTTTACTTTCTTTTGTTGAGGGCGGATCATCAAAAAGTACATAATGCCAAAGATTAAAACTAACGGCATAAAGCCACCTATTCCACCAGCGAAACCACCACCAGCGGCTTGTGCAAATGCAGGAGTTGCAAACATATCAAATTCCTTAAAGTTGGGGGGCAATAATTTGCCCATAAATTCATCTCGATGACACCTAACGACTGTCCAGAAGCTTGGCAAGGACATCCCACTAAAGTTAATTGAAATTGTAAATCAATATCTAAATCAGCTAATTATTTTTTTTACAATGTGCATTAACAAATTTACTTAATTTTTTCCTCTTAACCTTACGTTTATTTTCGTGCATAAAAGTAAAAAAATTAGGAACCCTTTTATGCATGATATCCGCACAATCCGCGAAAATCCAGCCGATTTTGATGCAGCGCTTAAACGTCGAGGCACAGCTCCAATTTCATCTACAATATTAAAAATTGATCAAGAACGGCGCGTAAAAATTACAAATGCAGAAGCAGCATTAGCTGATCGGAACGCAGCTTCTAAAATGGTAGGTGCAGCGAAGGCATCAGGCAATGATCTAGAATTTGAAAGATTACGAAAACTTGTATCTGATAAGAAAACAGAAATAACTGTATTAGAAGAAGCGGCAAAAGAAATAGATTCCCAGCTAACTAATATATTGTTGACCATTCCAAACTTACCCCATGAAGACGTCCCATTTGGAACTGACGAAAAAGATAATATTGAAATTTATAAATGGGGTATACTTCCAAAATTTGATTTTGATGCAGCAGAACATTTTGATATAAAATCCGTTTCAAGAGGCATGGACTTTGAAACAGCAGCTAAAATTTCAGGATCACGCTTCGTAATTTTGTCGGGTGCTATTGCACGTATCCACCGTGCGTTGTCCCAATTGATGTTAGATGTACACACAACAGAAAATAACCTTGTGGAAGTAAATATACCAGTTTTAGTTCGTGACGAGGCAATGCTAGGAACCGGCCAGTTACCAAAGTTTTCTGACGATAGCTACCAAACAACAAATGGGTGGTGGCTTATCCCTACAGCAGAGGTAGCACTGACCAACATCGTTGCAGACACTACTAGTGATGAGGACGCCTTGCCACGGCGTTACGTTGCTCATTCTTTATGCTTTCGATCCGAAGCAGGTTCTGCAGGGCGAGATACCTCAGGTATGTTGCGTCAACATCAATTCGAAAAAGTAGAAATGGTATCCATCGTAAAACCTGAAGATTCAGACGCTGAGCTTGATCGAATGACCAACTGTGCTCAGGGTATATTAGAACGCCTAGAGCTTGCATATCGCACAGTAAAGCTTTGCACGGGAGACATGGGCTTTGGGGCACGTCGCACAAATGATATTGAAGTATGGCTCCCAGGGCAAAACGCATATCGCGAAATAAGTTCTTGCTCCACTTGTGGCGACTTTCAGTCTCGCCGAATGAACGCTCGCTTTAAGCGAATTGGTGAGAAAAAGCCTGAATTTGTTCATACACTTAATGGATCAGGTCTTGCAGTTGGCCGATGTTTAATTGCAGTATTAGAAAATGGCCAGCAATCAGACGGCTCAATAAATCTACCAAAAGCTTTACATCAATACATAGGCGGAAAAACTAAAATTGAAGTTGATGGTTCACTTGTCTAACAGCTAAACTTTTATATTTAAACATCCCCAGAACTTAGAAGCTTGCTTTTCTTTGGTATCTAATTAAAAAAAACTAATGCAATAAATGCGGCAAGTATAATTTATTAATAAATTCAAACTCTTTTAACACACTCAATACTACGTTAGCACTTCATTATACATATTAGGTTTGCACAGATGAAAATACTTATTACCAACGACGATGGCATAAATGCACCAGGCCTAGAGGCACTTTATAATATAGCTTTAGGACTAACCTCTGCCGAAAATATTTTGACAGTTGCGCCTGCATCTGAACAATCTGGAGTTGGTCATGCTATAAGTTATAATGGGCCTCTAACAGTGGAAAAACTTACATCTAATAGATGGGCTGTTCACGGAACCCCTGCCGATTGTGTAATTGTTGGAATATCTGAAACAGATTATAAATATGATTTAATTTTATCTGGCGTAAATCGTGGAAACAATGCTGGTCAAAATACAATGTACTCTGGAACAGTTGGGGCAACTATAGAAGCTGCTATGAACGGTATTCCAGCAATAGCATTGTCTCAATTTTTTGGGCCGAAACTGAATAATACAAATACATTTGACGCAGTTCGCATGCATGGCTTGGCTACTATAAAAACTATTTTATCCTACAATTTATGGCAAAATAATTCTGCTCCTGTCCATTATAATGTTAATTTTCCGCCTTGTTTAGGTAATGAAGTCACCGGCACCTCTTTAACCACACAAGGCTATCGTATGGGATCACCATTTAAAACCGAAACTACAAATGGTGAAATACGTATTAAAGGAATACCACAGCAACAAGAAGATACTGGTGTGGGTACAGATATCCATGCCAACATAAATGGAAAAATTTCTATAACTCCTTGTAGTGTTGATTTAACAGACCAAGCGATCTTAAAAAAACTTCGCGAATTATGAGCCCTTCACCAGAAAAATTAATGCAATATTTACTTATGCTTCGTAACAATGGCGTCACGGATCAGCGAGTATTGCATGCCATGGAGCTAATTCCACGTGATCCCTTCGCAACAGGCTCCTTTCAAGATCGTGCATATGAAGATACTGCGCTGCCAATAGCATCAGGCCAAACACTAAGTCAGCCATCAGTTGTTGGGAAAATGACCCAGGCCTTAAACCCTGGCCCCAGAGATAAAGTCTTGGAAATAGGCACAGGTAGTGGGTTTCAAGCTGCTGTACTTTCACAGTTGGCCAGACGCGTTTATACGGTTGAACGTTTTGCAAAACTTGCACAATCAGCTAACAAAACTTTAAACAATCTTGGATTGGTAAACGTAACAGTTATCACTGCAGATGGATCAATGGGACTGCCTAACCAAGCACCCTTTGATCGTATAATTTTAACTGCTGCAGCAGAAGATCCACCTGCAAACCTTTTAGCTCAACTAAAAGATGGCGGAATAATGGTATTACCCGTCGGCCAATCCAGCACCGTTCAAACATTGATAAAAATTACTAAAACAAATAGCGGATTAGAATACGAAGAACTTCAAGAAGTTCGTTTTGTTCCCTTAATATCAGGTCTTGCATCATAAACTACAATTCATGTTGTGATAATTCACACAAAATAAAAAAGGACAGGCATATGTCTCTAAAAATAAATAAGTTCACACTATCAGCAATAACATCATTAGCTTTAAGTGTTGCACTATCTGCCTGTGATGGAAATACAACTTTAAGTACCATTGGTGATAAAATTGACCAACCACCAACTCCAATTACATCCGGTACGTATGAACGACCCGCCACTGATGAAAATGGAATTATTACGTACCCAAATTATCAAATTGCTATTGCTCGCAAGAACGATACTGTTAGTATAATGGCTACCAGAGTAGGAATAACGGAAAATAAATTAGCCACTTACAATGGATTAAAGCCTCAAGCACGACTTCGAGAAGGTGAGCTTGTTGCTATACCAACAGGTGAAATACTTTCTTCTACTGGTGCAATAGAAGACATTGCTTCCTTTGCATTGGATAGTGCTCCCTCTGATATACCCAAAATACAACAAGATAATGAACCTGTTCGCCACACTGTTCGATCAGGCGAAACAGCTTACACAATAGCAAACTTATACAATGTATCAGTGACAGAACTTGCTTCATGGAATGGCTTAGGGCCAGACTTATCTGTAAGAAATGGTCAACGCTTATTGATACCAAAAGCCTCCAATTTAGGTAAACTACCAATAATAGCACCCTCTGATCCAGCTATACCTGAGACAACAGAGATAACTAAGGTTACACCACCGAAAATTTTACAATCAACTGAATCCACTAATGCAAATACAACATCATCTAAAAAAATGGTAAGGCCTGTAGTTGGTAAAATTTTACGTGGATTTTCAAAAAAATCTGGTGGAAATGAAGGCATTGATTATGCTGTATCAGAAGGCACAGAGGTTAAAGCTGCAGCTATGGGTACAGTTGCACTAATTTCTAAGTCTGTAGGGGATACAACAATCATCTTATTGCGGCATGCGAATAATTTATACACAGTTTACTCAAATATTACTGATGTCAAACTAGATAAAGACAAAATTGTAAATGCTGGTGACATTGTTGGTTTGGTAGGCCCCGGTGATCCACCATTTGTTCACTTCGAGGTTCGAAAAGGAACTGAAGCAGTAGATCCAACGCCTTATTTATAAAAATAAATCAATTAACCTCAGCCTTTAAATCTTTTCGCTAAACTAAATTATGGAAATTCCTTTTCGACCAGCTAAATCTAGAAAATACTGCCAAGCAACTCTACCAGATCTAGATCCTCTGGTTGCTTGCCACTCAATAGCCTCAGCATGCAATTCAGTATCACTAATATCTATATCATATCTGTCACAATATCCTCTAATAATAGATAAATAGACATCTTGTCCACAAGCATGAAAGCCTAACCAAAGTCCAAAACGATCTGACAATGAAACTTTCTCCTCAACAGCCTCTGCAGGATTCACACCTGATTGACGCTCATTTTCAATCATTTCTCGCGGCATTAAGTGTCTTCTGTTGGATGTAGCGTAAAACAAAACATTATTAGGCCGGCCTTCAATTCCTCCATCTAATACAGCTTTAAGTGATTTATAAGCAGTATCATCATGATCAAAACTGAGGTCATCACAGAATAGTAAAAATCGTTTATCTGATGCGCGGAGAATATTGAGCAAATCACCCACCGATGATAGATCCTCACGTTGTATTTCTATTAGTATTATACCTTTAACAATTCCATGTACTGCTTTTACCAATGAGGATTTACCCATTCCACGGGCGCCCCACAAAAGAGCATTATTTGCTGGAAATCCTTTTGCAAATTGTTCTGTATTAACACGCAGTGTATCGCGCGATTGATCTATTCCTAATAATAAATCAATATCCACACCTGATACATTGGGTACAGAAACTAATCGTTGTGGTTCACATTGCCATAAAAAAGCATCACAGATACTAAAGTCAGGTTCATCATAAGGTTTTGGCGCCAAACGATCTAGCGCGTCAGCAATACGATTTAATGCATCAGTCAACCTTCTTCATCCATATCATTGAAATAGCCATCTTCAGCTAAGCGGTCATCACGTTTTTTCTCAACCATAATGACTAACCAAATAGAGATTTCATAGAGCAAATAAACCACAGCAAATAATATCACCTGTGTGACTACATCGGGGGGAGTTACAATTGCTGCTAATATCAGTATTCCGACAACAGCATATTTACGCATATCGCGAAGGCCTTGGCTGGATACAATCCCACCCATACCTAACAATGTAAGCAATACTGGTAACTGGAAACAAAGACCAAACGCAAAAATGAATTTCAATGTAAGGTCTAACACATCGCTAACGCGAGGGACAAAAACTGCTCTTTGTTCACCCTCAACAGCAATTTTAGTTCCATCTGTTCCAAAGTCAGAAAATCCAATAAAAAAGTTCATTGCTAATGGACTAACCACATAATGAGCAAATGATGCACCCGCTAAAAATAATAGTGGCGAAGCAATTATGAATGGTAAAAAAGCGCCCTTTTCGTTTTTATATAACCCTGGAGCAACAAAGCGCCATAATTGAAACGCGATCACAGGAAATGATAGTCCCAAACCCATAAGAACTGAAATTCGAAAATATACAAAGAAGTTTTCTTGCGCAGCAAAAGTAGTAAAATCAGGTGCTTGGCCATAACTTAACAATATTTTTGCTGTAGGTTCTAATAAAAAAAACAACAAGGGTCGCGCAAAAGTAAAGCACAATAACATTGCAATCACAAAGGCTAATACAGAGTAAATTAATCTAGTCCGTAGTTCCGCCAAATGTTCAATTAATGGCGCAGCACTATGTTCAATCAGGTGCTCATCGTTCTCGATATCACTCATTTATTTGGCTTTCTTGCCCACTTGTTTTTTTGTTGCTGTCTTTACTTCTATCTTTTTGGAAGATGCCACAGATGTAGATTTTTTCGTTGGTATTTTGTTTGTTTTATTTTTGGAAATTGTTTTTTTCACTGCAGCCTTTACGGGTGCTTTTGGAGGGGTCACAGAAGGAACATCTGCAGCAGGTTTCAAGTCAGCTGAATATTCTTTGCTGGCAGCCAAATCATCTAAGCCCAAATCCTTTAGACTGGCAGCTTGGTCAAAACTTGATTTAAGGTCGTTTACGCCCGATTGATCTGCAGCATCATGCATAGCATTTTGAAAATCTCGAGCCATTCCACGAGCTTTTCCAACAGCGGTTCCGACCTTACGAAACATTTGTGGCAAGTCTTTGGGGCCAACAACGATTAACGCCACGACTCCAATAATCACCATTTCGGACATGCCAATATCAAGCATCAAATATCAAACTTATGATTTTTTTGTATTATTTTTAGGCGTAACATCTTTGGCAGTATCAGCAGCATCAATAGTCTCTTCTAGTTCGTCCTTGCCTTCAGATACTCCTTTTTTGAATGCTGTGATCCCTTTACCAACTTCTCCCATCAGATTTGTAATTTTACCACGTCCAAACATTACCAGCACAACTACTGCGATAATGAGTAGTCCTGGCATACCAATATTTTGAATGAAAAGAGGTGTTAGTGTCATGTACATGAGTATACTCCAATTTTGTTTGGCTGTTTACTTAGCCTATAGTTATATTCCTAATATATAATGATTGATTTTTTACCAAAGTTCAAATCTTATTCGTACAAAAAGTATTAAAAACACCATAAATGGGATGTTAATTAGATTAATTTGTAATATATTTTAATTATCTTAAAAAAGTTATGACTAACTAGAAAATACAAAGCATCTATCGCGCCGAACTGATAACCAAAGTGGGGTTTGAGGTTTTGGAAGAAAAACACCTGGAACAGTTACTTTTAAGCATACATCTTCATAATCCATTGCAAATTCTACTAAAGAGTTTTGTCCCAGAAAGCGCGATCTTAAGACTAAACCTCTTGCAGGAGTTCCTTCCTCAAGCGTTGGGTTGGGCCCCCGTCCTGCACGATCAAAATCAATCTTCAGATGTTGTGGACGAATTGTTATATATAGCTCTGTGTTATCGTCATATCCGGGTGTTAAAAATTCACCAAAAGGTGTTTTGGTTAAGGATCCAAACACTCTTCCTGAAATCACATTAATATCACTAAAAAACTCAGCAGCGCCAAGATCAATTGGTGCATTATAAATATTATAAGGAGCACCTATTTGCACCACACGACCGGCACGCATTAATGCAATCTGATCGGCCATTCTCATTGCCTCCTCAGGTTCATGCGTGACCAGTAAAACAGCAGTCCCTTCATCTTTTAGTAAAGCCAAAGTACTATCTCGGACTTCATCTCGCAAGCGGTTGTCTAAACCAGAAAAAGGTTCATCCATTAATAAAATTTTTGGACTAGGAGCCAATGCCCTAGCCAATGCTACACGTTGTTGTTCTCCTCCAGATAATTGATGCGGAAACTGATTAGCCATTGCAGACATTCCAACCCGGTTCAACATATCTGCCACGCGTGCTTGCTTATCTATTTTTGAGCCTCTTAAACCAAAAGCAACATTACGCTCCACATTAAGGTGTGGGAAAAGGGCAAAGTCTTGGAACATAAGTCCAATGCCCCTACCTTCAGGCGGAATATGGAAATTTTCACAACTGACAATCTCATCTGAAACAACAACTTGACCAGAACTTTGACGATCCACTCCTGCAGCAATACGCAGCGTTGTTGACTTTCCACACCCAGATGGCCCTAACAAGCAAGTTACTTCACTTGCGCGTAGACTTAATGAAACCCCATCAACAACTAAACGCCCATCAAAGATCCGCACAATATTGTGTAATTCTAATTGTATTTTTTGGGTTGTCAAAATAGCCTCAATCTTATTTACCTGACTGAATTAATCAGGTTCATAGCCACTTAGCAATGAATTTAACTTTTCGCAACTGGTCGATTATATAAGGAACCTAGAATGCACACGAAAAAGCCAACTAGCAAAACATAACAACAAATTGTTAATAATTGATCATATTTATGAACTCCAGGTATAAATTTTAAAACTAGTTCTGTTTGGCGATTCACATAAGCAACTGCTCCCAAAATTGCTATAATCCAACTAATTAAATAAGCCCACCGCGGAACACGTCCTCCCAAAAATGTTATAACCAATACTGGAGTTAAAAACATTGATGCTGTGCCTGTTACAGCAACCGCATCAAACAAAGTTTGATTTGGAAATAAAGTGAATAATAAACCCAAAACTGTAAATAAAATCATTGCTAAGCGACCATTATTCACAGTACGTCCACCTATAGCAAATTCATATATCACCAGCCGTGCAGAAGATGCCAGTGCACTATCTAATGTGCTAACAGCGGAAACTAGTAACGAACAAATCAATAAGAAATAGACCAATGGGCCAAACATATTCTGCCAAGTGCCTAGTAATTGATTTTCATACCCATTGCCACTTAGTCCTGCCTGAATGCCAAACATCCCAAATCCAAAAATACATATTGTAGAAATAATAAATGCAATAATGAAACTATAATTTGTTCGTTTACGACCAGCAATAAAACCACGATCCATCATGACAGGATCATGAGCAGGATATGATAACACTTGCAATAAAGCCACAGCAACTAAAACCCAGCCAGGACGCGAACCTTGATTGTGAACACCTTCAGCATTCAACACAGCATTTAAAGAAAAACCATCTCCGTTAATCATAATTAAAAATGCAAAGCCAAATACAATTAAGAAAATAACCATTTGTAAAACATCAGTACGCAAACTTGCCTGCAGTCCACCTCGTGCAGAATAAAGCAGTCCGACGATGGCAAGAACAACGATAGCTATAAATCCAGAATTTTCATAAGTAGGAAATGCGGTCGAAAAAATCAATCCAACAACAATTAAATTTGCAAATACTTCAGATAATAAACGTAGCGCGATTACACTGTTATAAGTCCAATGGCCTAATGCACCAAAATGATGCCCCAACCAATCCTGTACAGATTCAGCATGATCTGCACGCATGCGTGAAACAATAAACCCACCAGTGAGGAAAGACAGATAATAAAATGTATAAGCAAGTGTACCAGCAACACCATAAAAATATCCTAAAATTGCAGCATTCATCAGGGATCGTGCAAAAATCCATGTTGTCACTTGGCTTAGTACCAAGGTCAATAAACTAGGTTCAATACCCACACTTACTCCTTTAAAAAAACTTTCAACTGTCACTACCTTACGAGACATCAGCAAACTAACAACGCTCATGGCGGCAACAAAGGCAACTAATGCCCAAGGGCTTGAAACTAGTGACATAAAATTTTCCAGTGTGTTTTTTAAGGTGCGTCTATTAAATACTTTATGTAAAAATATTTTCTGACGCTTATACTTTTTTTTAATTTAACCCAACAACCAAATACTTTTATAAAATCAATTTTTAATTATTTAAAATTTTAATTTCAATGAAATCTGGCACGACTATTCTTTATTTTTATTGCAACCCAACTAGCCCATTCAGCATATGCACCTGCTTTAGGATGATAACCATCAGATGCCATCAAAGTAGTATCCTGTGGAAAGGCAATCGGTATGTGATAACAATTTTGACGATTTTTGATAAGAACAGCCAACCAATGGTCCAACAGGTCAGCTCGCCGGCCTAAAAACCAACGTAATGGCTGAGGTAATAGTGGAAAGTATTTAATTGGAGGTAGACCTGAAACATAGATTTCTTGTACTCCAAACCGGTTTTCCAAGACATCATACAAAGTTGTTTGTTGTTTTAACCATGCTCTTAAATTAACTCCGTGAGTCACATCATTTACACCTAAGCAAATCATTGCAGCGTCAAACTTTCCCTCAACCTGTTCAATCAATGATTGAGTATGGGACTTGGTGGTAGCACCAGTTTTAGCAAGTAATTTCCATGCAACCTGAAACCTATCAGCTAATTGAACCGCTAATTGCCCTGCGATAGCCTCATCCTGAGCATTAACACCCACTCCAGCCGCAGAGCTGTCTCCAATAACTAAAAGACGTAACGGCTTCCCCTTACCAACAATACCAGCACGAGGTCCTTTCGCCTCCGGTAATTCAACAGCACGTCGACGCACCAAAATGCCTTGAATAAACATCAATGGTCCAATAGAAAATGCTGCAATGGCTTCTTTATAAACACGCATAATGCATTCAAACTATATTATATAAATTAAAATATATGTATCCTTGAGTTAAACAAAATATAAAACTTCATCAAGAAAAGATTTAGGTAGTGCATCGAAAAACTTAGGTATGCAAAAAGACATAATTAAATAAATTTTTGTATTAATAAACATAATTTTATTGATGTTTTCTTGCCCTTTAGTAAAACCCTGCATATAGAAACTCACATGATTACTCGTTCAGATACAAATGTGGTTTTACCACCAGAAGTCGATCGCCGTCGCACCTTTGCTATCATCTCGCATCCGGATGCCGGCAAAACTACATTGACAGAAAAGTTTTTGCTATACGGTGGTGCTATTCAGATGGCCGGCCAGGTACGTGCTAAAGGTGAAGCACGAAGAACACGTTCTGATTTTATGCAAATGGAAAAGGATCGTGGGATTTCTGTCTCTGCATCTGCCATGTCTTTTGAATTTGGTGAATACTGGTTTAATTTAGTAGATACACCCGGCCACTCTGATTTTTCTGAAGACACATACCGCACCCTAACAGCAGTTGATGCTGCAGTAATGGTCATAGACGGTGCTAAAGGTATAGAAAGCCAAACACAGAAGCTTTTCGAAGTTTGTAGAATGCGTGATATGCCAATACTAACTTTCTGTAATAAAATGGATCGTGAAAGTCGTGATACATTTGATATTATTGATGAGATTCAAGAAAATTTAGCAATTGATGTAAGTCCTGCAAGTTGGCCTATTGGTGTTGGGCGTGAATTCATGGGCTGTTATGACATGTTAAACGATCGGCTCGAATTAATGGATCGCGCAGATCGTAATGTTATTGCAAAAAGCATAGAGATTAATGGATTGAACGACCCCAAACTTGCAGAATTTGTTCCTGAAGCATTGTTGGAAAAGTTTTTAGAAGAAATTGAAATGGCTCAAGAACTTATGCCAAAGTTTGATCACCAAGCATTCATGGATGGAACGATGACGCCTATTTGGTTTGGTTCAGCGATCAATTCATTTGGGGTTCAAGAATTAATGACAGGTATTGGTAATTTTGCTCCAAAACCATTAGTTCGCCCATCAAATATAAGGCCAATTGCACCAAGTGAAGAAAAAGTCACAGGTTTTGTTTTCAAAGTACAAGCTAACATGGACCCAAAACATCGTGACCGTATCGCTTTTGTACGTCTTTGCTCGGGCCACTTCAAACGTGGGATGAAACTTACTCATGTTCGCACAAAGAAAATTATGGCAATAGCATCACCAATGTTATTTTTAGCGGCAGATCGAGAATTAGCAGAGGAAGCTTGGGCAGGAGATATTATAGGCATACCCAACCATGGCCAGCTACGCATTGGTGACGCACTTACTGAAAGCGAAATGTTAAAATTTGCTGGAATCCCATCATTTGCACCAGAGCTTTTACAATCAGTTCGTGCGACAGATCCCATGAAGGCAAAGCACTTAGACAAAGCTTTAAACCAATTTGCAGAAGAAGGTGCTGCAAAGCTATTTAAGCCCATGATAGGTGCAGGTTGGATTATAGGCGTTGTAGGGGCATTGCAATTTGAGGTTTTAGCATCACGTATCGAATTGGAATATGGAATACCTGTGCGCTTTGAGCAGTCCCAGTTTAAATCTGCAAGATGGATTTCAGGGGCAAAAGATATGATTGAAAAATTCACAGATGTTAACAAAGGGCACATGGCAATGGATCATGACGGAGATCCAGTTTATATGACACGTATACAATGGGACATTGATCGCGTGGAGCGAGATTACCCAGAATTAACGTTAACTGCCACAAAAGATATTACAGTGTAATTTAATAAATATTATTTTATTCAAACTCCATTGCTTCATAAACTCGGCCTGCATTATTGGTTGCTAATTCATCAAATGTATCCAAACCACTATATAGAGACTGGTCTACATAATAGGCATCTTTAAGTTCGCCTCCATCATATAAATGTTCAGCAATCTTAGTACGTAAATAGACTAAATAGTCATGCGTATATCTCTTTACCTGCGCCATATTAGTTGGGTGCCCATGCCCAGGAATAACGTAAGTTGCGCCCAAAGGTTCAAATTCAGCATTCCATGTTTCAATCCATGCTGCCGTATCTGTATCAGAAAAAATAGGTAACATTCGCTCATGAAAAGCAATATCTCCAGAAATAACTATTTTTTGTTCAGGCAACCAAACAGAAATATCACCCTTACTGTGTGCTGGCCCAAGATATAGAACTTCAATGGGAAAATTACCAAATGGAACTAAATATTTTTTACTAAAAGTTTTTGTAGGGCTCTGCAAAATAGTACCTTGAGATTTTTCATGGTTATAGCCCTTCATACGCTCAAGAATATTATAGCCACGCTCCTCAAATTCTTTTGCAGCATCTTCATGTGCTAGAATAGGAACGCCCAATTGTGTCCAGTAATTGTTTCCCAACACAGCATGACCTTGTGCATTTTCGTTTATGACTAGCTTTACAGGCTGATCTGTTACTAATTTAATTTCCTCATGTAATGCTTTAGCAAGAGTAAAGGCAGCGCCACTATTTATAACTACGACACCATCACCAGTTATAATAAAACTTAAATTATTATTATGGCCAGAATTTTCATACGATGGTGGTGCAGTAGCACCAATTGCTGAAAATACGTAGGGAATAAACTCTAAAGGCTTCGAATATAAGGCTGAATTAGGATATTGGTCAGCTATATCTTCATTAGCACTTAAAGAATAAATATTAATAAAAAATCCAAATACAATTACTAAAACATATATAAATTTGTGCTTCACTTTCAACCCCCACTAATTCACCATAATGAATGTGTAACACTTCCATAAAATATATGAAAATTCAATTGATCTATCACTTTATTTAAAAAAATCTTATTTTCTAAGCTAACGCATCTTATTAACAACACTAAAACCCTTAATTTTGTGCTTCAATTGACTCTATCATCAAATTCGTTAATAAAATTACAAAGAATGAACTGGTGATATTTCGATCACCGAGCCGCGTTATTTGCGGCATCTTTAAACGCCGCAAAATATGCAGGATATATGATAAAATTTTCCGACCTGGGCCTAAGCCCCAAAGTAATGAAAGCCGTAGCAGACGCTGGCTATGACACTCCCACACCTATACAAGCAGAAGCTATTCCACATGCACTAGAGGGCCGGGACGTATTGGGAATTGCACAAACCGGTACTGGTAAAACTGCTGGATTTACTCTTCCTATGATACATAAGTTAGCGAGAGGTCGCGCACGGGCAAGGATGCCAAGATCATTAGTATTAGCTCCAACAAGAGAATTAGCTGCACAGGTCGCAGAAAACTTTGTACAATATGCTAAATATGTCAAACTAGATATGGCACTATTAATTGGTGGTGTTTCCTTCAAAGAACAAGACCGATTAATCGATAGAGGTGTTGATGTTTTAATTGCAACGCCGGGTCGTCTTCTTGATCACTTTGAACGTGGTAAACTGTTATTAACTGGCATTGAAATTATGGTTGTCGATGAGGCAGACCGTATGCTGGATATGGGTTTTATTCCAGACATTGAGCGTATTTTCAAACTTACGCCTTTTACACGCCAAACTCTATTTTTTAGTGCAACAATGGCACCCGAGATTACTCGTATTACGCAGGAATTTTTACAAAACCCACAACGTGTGGAAGTTGCACGTCAAGCTACAACAGCAGAAAACATCACTCAAAAAGTAGTTTGTTTCAAAGCAGAAAATCGCAAAGTTGAAGCTAAACAAAAACGTGAACTTTTGAGAACTATTATTGATAGTGAAGGTGACAAGTTAACGAATGGTATTATTTTCTGTAATCGAAAAGTTGACGTAGATATTGTCATGAAGTCCCTAAAAAAACATGGCCATTCAGTAGGTGCTATTCATGGAGATTTGGATCAGCGTTATCGTATGGAAGTATTAGCTGGCTTCAAGAATAATGATATTACTTTATTAGTTGCATCAGATGTTGCTGCTCGCGGGCTAGACATTCCTGCAGTATCACACGTATTTAACTTTGATGTCCCTATACATGCTGAAGATTATGTACACCGTATTGGACGAACAGGCCGTGCAGGCCGCAAAGGATGGGCCTTCATGCTATGCCTACCGCATGAGATTAAGCATCTGGATAAAATTGAAGAGCTAGTAAAACAACCTGTTCCAAGGTTAGAGATGGATAGTTTTACAACTTCAAAACCAGAACGAAACGAGCACCCTAAGAAAAAGCGTGTTCCAAATAGACCAAAAATAGTTACTGAAGTAAAAAATGTAGAACCTTTCGTCAAAGCTGAAGTATTAGTAGAGACCGCTGTTAAAAATGGAATACCATCAGAAAACACTACCAAAACTGAAGTATCAGTAGAGCCTAATACAAAACATAAAACACAACGCAAAAGTAACCCAAAAGAACAAGATAACAAAGTTAAGGGACTCGGAGATCACATTCCAGCTTTTTTAATGCGATAATCCTATCTTAATGGTCTATAAAATCTGAATTTATAATTATTCTAAAAAACTATAAATGGAGCAATTCTATTCTTAATAAAATTGCCCCATTTATTTTAACACTTAAGAATTTAATCAGGTTAACTTTCTAAACGATTTATCATTATGCGGGTGACTGGTTTTTTATCGATTTCATTTTTGCACACTTTAGAAACTATCTTAGATACTAATTTTTCAACCTCATGATCATCCTTTAAGAATTTTCCTTTGGACTTAGTCAAGGCATTTTCTATTTGTTCCTCAATCATTTCTGGCAAATCGTCTTCATGCGCTTCAGTTTCAGGCAAGCCAATTAACTCAACCCAAACGCCAAGTATGTCATTGTTTTCTATAACAAGTGAAACTGCTGCCATTCCTCTAGTTGCCATACGAATCCGTTCTAAAACAACACCGTCAAAGGCACCAATTAAGCGCGATCCATCAAGATAAGTTCTACCAGTTTGGATATGATCTACAACTTTAGCGCCCTTAGAACTAAATTCTACAACACTACCATTTATTGCAATTAAAGAATTAATTCCATTAGAAGTAGCTAGATCTGCATGCTCTTTCAGATGGCGGTATTCACCATGCATTGGAATCAAAGTTTTAGGCTTCAATAGACGGTGAACCTCTTCAAGGTCTGGGCGGTTAGCATGACCAGATACATGATAAATTTCAGCACTATCATCAATTACATTAACACCCTGTAGAGCAAAGGAGTTAATTATTCGGCCAACAGAAATTTCATTCCCAGGGATAGTTTTAGAAGAGAATAAGAATGTATCCCCTTTTTGCATTGTAATACCTAAATATTTTCCACGTGCCAATTGTGCTGAAGCTGCACGACCCTCTCCTTGCGAACCTGTGACCAATAACATTAGGTTTTCGCGAGGGATATTTGGTATATCTTCAAGTTCTATAGTTGGTGGAAAATTATCTAAAACACCCGTTGCATGAGCGTAGCCTAACATTTTTTGCATCGAACGCCCCAACACACACACAGATCGACCAGCATCTATACCAGCCTGAGCCAATGTTTTTAAACGCGCTACGTTAGATGCAAATGTAGTGGCAACAACCATACCATTCGCACCTTTAATCATCTTAGCAATTGGCTTAACCAATGTTGCCTCTGATCTGCCCGGTTTTGTAGAGAATATATTAGTACTATCACATACAAGAACATCAACTCCTTTTTTTCCAAGCTCTGCAAACATTTCAGGATCAAATGGCTCACCAACACCAGGGTTAGGGTCAAGCTTTAAGTCTCCTGTATGAACAATACGGTGGTCTGGAGTTTCAATAACCAGACCCGATGCTTCAGGAATTGAGTGCGGTACTGGTAATATACCCACCTTAAATTGGCCAACTGTTTTCATTTCTGGATAAGGCGGTAAAATTTCAATCATATCCGGATTTTGATTTCGATCCTGCATTTTGGCACGAGCAACAGCCGCTGTAAATTTTCGGCAATAGATAGGTGCTTCCAGTCTAGGCCATAATAGACCTATTGCACCAATATGATCCTCATGTGCATGAGTTATAAAGATTGCATCAAGGCGATCTGCACGCTCTTGGATAAATTTTGTGTCAGCCATTATTAGGTCAACACCAGGTGTCCCATCCATTGCAGGAAAAGTTACACCAACATCAGCTAGGATAAAGCGTTCTTTACCTTTAGGCCCATAGCCATAAAGATACATATTCATACCAATTTCACCTGCCCCACCAAGAGGAAGGTAAATCAATTTATTTTTAGATGTCATATTATTTCCGATTTGTCTGATCTACCAGGTATAGACCGTGTAATGTCAGGTCTAGGTCAATGTGGTCAATCACATTCGTACCACGTTCGAATAACGTCGAAAGTCCACCAGTAGATATAATTTTCATGTCTCGAGGATGTTCTGCTTTAATTTTTTCACAAATACCTTCAACCAAACCAACATAGCCCCAAAAAATACCCGATTGCATACACGCTACAGTATTTGTACCAATCACCTGATTAGGCTGTGCAATATCTATATGTGGCAAGGCTGCGGCGCGTTCATGAAGTGCTAGTAATGACAAATTTACGCCTGGTGCAATAACACCACCAATATAAGCTCCATCTTGATCAACAACGTCAAACGTTGTTGCTGTACCAAAATCGACCACAATCAAGTCACCGCCAAATTGGCTATAAGCACCAACAGTGTTAACCAATCGGTCAGGCCCAACAGTTACACCGGCATCAACACGAATACTTACACCTAGATTACACTCAGGCTTACCAACGACCAATGGCCGACAATTAAAATAACGGTCTGATAGTACACGCAAATTAAAAACGACGCGAGGCACAGTGGAGCTAACAACAACCCGTTTGATTTTTGCCTTTATTTTATTGAGTTCCATTAACTGATTAAGCCAAACAAAATACTCATCTGCCGTACGGCCAGCAAGTGTTTCACATCGCCAATGGGCAATAAATTTAATACCATCATGCAAGGCAAAAACTGTATTCGTATTTCCAACATCAATTGCTAATAACATTTTCACATCCTAAAAAAAGATATCAGCGGCATGGATCACATGTCGCGTATCCCCTGCTTGTAATACAACCCCACCCTGTTCGTCCACTGTGTCAAATATTCCAGTAATTTCATTATTAGATAAACGTGCAGTAATTATCTCGCCTAATTTAGCTGCATTTTGAAGCCAATCAGAACGAATTGATGCAAAACCATATGATTTGAACTGTGTTTCGCGTATCGAAAAAAAATGTGCTACAATTTTCAGAAAGTTAGAAGCCTCAATTATTCCATTAAGACATCTTGGTGGCGTTGAACCTTTTTCAATTTTCTTTAATTCTGGAGGAATGGCTAAATTCACACCTATACCAATACTCAAATGACTTGAATTAATACCACAAGTTTCTAGAAGAATACCAGCCACTTTACCACCCTCCATCAAAACATCATTTGGCCATTTTAAATCAAATCTTTCTGGAGAACCCGTGATATGTACCAATGCATCTCTTAATGCTAAACTAGCAACAAAACTATAAAGAGCCACAGTCGATAAGCCATCAGAAATTGGCATTAATAGAGTTGCCGAAAAATTGCCTTTTTGGCTTGACCAAGCACGGCCCCGCCTTCCTACACCCTCAGACTGTTCATCTGCCAAGATCCACAAAGGTGCAAAAGTATCAGCAGCACGTCTTGCACTTTCTTTATTTGTACTATCAATGGTTTTAAAAGAAATACAATTAACGCCTGCAGGCCATTTGATCATTTAAAAAGTGATGCGGCAGCATCTGCCGCAATAGATTCAATTCCAAACAAATTAACAGCACCAAAAAGCATAATCAGTGTTGCGCCATACAAAGCAACCTTGTGAAGTATAGGCATTTTACCAGTCATTGGCTCAACATCGTCTCCAAAATACATATAGTAAATAATACGTAAATAATAGAACGCACCTATAACAGAAGCAATTACACCGGCGATTGCTAACCAAGCCAAGCCAGCATTTACTGCCGCTTTTAAAACGTATAATTTACCAAAAAATCCAACTAATGGTGGAATACCCGCAAGGCTAAACATCAATGCAGCTAAAGCCGCAGCACGTATTGGTTCAGAGCGAGAATATAACCCTAGAGATCTAATATCAGTAACCGGTTGACCCTCGCGTTCCATATTCAAGATAAAAGCAAATACACCCACATTCATGGTCACATATATAGACATATAAATTAGTAATGCTTGAACACCCTCTTGTGTACCAGATGATAAACCAAGCAAAGCAAAACCCATATGTGCAATAGAAGAGTATGCCATTAGTCGTTTAATATTGGTTTGCCCTATTGCGGCGATAGACCCTAAAAACATTGATATAAAAGATAAAAATGCAACAATTTGCTGCCAATCAGCAATAGCTCCACCAAATGCATCATGCACAACACGGGCAAATAAACCTGCAGCGGCAACTTTTGGCGCAGTAGCAAAGAAACCTGTTACAGGCGTTGGGGAGCCCTCATAAACATCAGGTGTCCACATATGAAATGGAGCTGCAGATATTTTAAATCCCATACCTACACACAAAAAGACCAACCCAAACAACATCCCCATGCCCAGACCATCGCTGTGTATAGTTTCGGAAATACCCGCAAAATTAGTAGTCCCAGAAAAGCCATAAACTAGAGATGCACCATATAGTAACAAGCCAGAGGATAAGGCACCTAATACAAAATATTTCAAACCGGCTTCAGTTGAACGAATGCTATCACGTCGAAAAGATGCAACTACGTAAAGTGCTAAAGATTGTAGCTCTAATCCCATATAAAGCGCCATCAAATCGCCTGCGGAAACCATTAGCATCATTCCTAATGTTGCTAGAGCAATAAGAATTGGAAATTCAAATTTTAACAATTTATTTTTTTCAAGATACTCTTGCGATAAAAGTAGCATTGCCGAAGAACCAAATAAAATCACTACTTTTGTATAGCGGGCGAAACCGTCATTAGTGAATGATCCATCAAAAGCTGTAGAATTTGCAATTGGCGCAAATGCAATCCAAAGACCCAGCGCGGCCATTACTCCAGAGGTTGCCCAAAAAATAAAACCAGCTAAACGGTCTTTGCCTCCATAGACAGCCAACATTAAAGCGGCCATTGCATAAACTGCCAGAATAATTTCTGGAAGGACTGTATTGATATCTGTGCTGATCATAGCTTCGATACCCCTTTAATTTGCGGCATTAGGAGCTGCATCAATTAATACTCCCTGTGCGGCGTGTACTTGTTCCAATAAGGCACTCACGGACGGGCCAATCAGATCCAAAATTAATGCAGGGTAAATACCCAATAATAGTGTCATAACGACTAGAGGCGTAATCATTAGCTTTTCACGCAAATCCATATCAACAATGCTTTTCAAACTTTCTTTGATCAGATCTCCAAATACTACGCGACGGTATAGCCACAATGCATAACCAGCTGACAAAATTACGCCAGTAGTTGCACCAAAAGCAATCCAAGTATTAGCCTTGAATGCCGCAGTTAAAGTAAGAAACTCACCTACAAAACCGGATGTTCCTGGAAGCCCAACATTAGCCATTGTGAAAAGCATAAATATTAGCGCAAAAATTGGCATACGGATAACTAAACCACCATAGGCTTCTATATCTCGTGTATGCATACGATCATAAATCACACCAACCCCCAAAAATAAAGCTGCAGATATAAATCCGTGACTTAACATTTGGAAAATGGCACCATCCAAACCCTGTTGATTAATTGTAAAAATACCCATGGTAACAAAGCCCATGTGGGCAACAGATGAATACGCAATTAACTTTTTCATGTCTTCTTGGACCAAAGCCACAAAGGACGTGTAAATTATAGCAATAACAGAAATCGTCATAACAAACGTAGCCATGACATCTGATCCAATTGGAAACATTGACAAACTAAACCGAAGGAAACCATAACCACCCATCTTTAATAAGATCGCAGCTAATACTACAGAGCCTGCAGTTGGTGCTTGTACGTGTGCGTCTGGCAACCAGGTGTGAACTGGCCACATTGGCATTTTCACAGCAAAAGATGCAAAAAATCCTAAAAAGAGTAATGTTTGAATGCCACCAACAATCGTTACACCTAGAATAATGATACTTTCAGAAGAAAATTGATGTTGCATCAATTCTGGAATATCCGTCGTACCGGCTTCAAACCACATGTAAATAATAGCGATCAACATCAAAACTGACCCAAGAAGCGTATATAAAAATAGCTTAAAGGCCGCATAAATACGATCTTTTCCACCCCAGATACCGACAATTAAAAACATTGGTATCAAGCCAGCTTCAAAAACCACGTAGAATAAGATGATATCCAAGGAACTGAATACTGCAAGCATCATTGTTTCCAAGATCAAAAACATGATCATGCATTCTTTGACACGGACAGTTACCATCCAACAAGCACCAATAACAATTGGCATCAAGAACGTTGTTAACATCACAAACAAAATGCTTATGCCGTCTAATCCTACTTTATATTTTAATCCAGCTAACCAATTATATTCCTCGACAAATTGAAAGTTGGTATTTGATGGGTCAAACTGTGTAAGCAATGGGATGCTGATCAGAAAAGTTGCCAAAGTAGCAACTAGTGCCAATATTTTTGCATTTTTTTGCGATGCATTGTCTTCACCACGTAAAATAACTGCCAATATCAAAGCTGCTATTGATGGTAAGAAAATAACAATAGACAAAAGATTATCCATTAACGGGACCCTCCTGTCACTGCAAACCAGGTAACAATCACCACAACACCAATAAACATTATAAATGCGTAGTGGAATAAATAGCCTGACTGTATTGCCTGATATTTACGTGTAATAAATGGAATAATACCTAACGCTAGACCATTAATTCCGCCATCGATTACAGCTCCATCACCTTTTCTCCAAAGAAAAGTACCAAACCGTTTTGCAGGACGAACAAAGATCATGTCATACAGCTCATCAAAGTACCATTTATTCAAAAATAGCGCATAAAGACTTCTTTGTTGTTTTGCTAATTTCGCGGGGTTTTCAGGAGACCAGATGTAAAACCACATTGCTAAAAGAAATCCTAACAACATTGCAAAAAATGGAGATGCTTTAACCCAATTCTTAACTGCATGAGCATCATGCACAACATGATTTGTATCATGATTAGCATACAAAGATGCACCAAAGAAATCTTCCCAGTGATGGCCAAAGAAATCTTCATACCAGACCATACCCGCAAAAACTGCTCCCAATGCTAAAACAAACAAGGGTATCAACATTACAATTGGACTTTCATGTGCATGATCATGTGTATGCTTATCTCCACGAGATTTTCCGTAGAAAGTGAGGAATATCAAGCGCCACGAATAAAAACTAGTCATTGCAGCAGCGATGACTAGCATCACGAAGGCATATTGACCAACACCAGTGCCTGCACCGTATGCGCTCTCTATTATTGCGTCCTTAGACAAAAACCCAGCAAAACCAATATGTGTCAGTGGAATACCAACACCGGTTATGGCCAAAGTACCAATCATCATTGCGGCAAAAGTAAATGGAATTTTCTTACGAAGGCCCCCATAATTACGCATATCTTGCTCATGGTGCATCGCATGGATTACAGAACCCGCACCCAAAAACAACATCGCCTTAAAAAATGCATGCGTGAATAAGTGAAACATTGCTACGCCATATGCACCAATGCCAGCAGCAACAAACATATAACCAAGTTGGGAACATGTTGAATAAGCAATCACACGCTTAATATCATTCTGAACTAACCCAACGGTAGCAGCAAAGAATGCTGTTGTAGCACCTATTATAACAATAAAGTTTGGCGTGAATGTTGCATATTCCATTAGCGGGGAAAGGCGACAAACCATAAATACTCCAGCAGTTACCATAGTGGCTGCATGGATTAGAGCTGATACAGGAGTAGGCCCTTCCATTGCATCTGGCAACCACGTGTGGAGCATTAATTGCGCGGACTTACCCATAGCACCTATGAATAGTAGCATAGTAATAACTTCTAAAGCATTTAAGTCCCAAGATAAAAACTGCAAAGTTGTTTTGCTTAATGCTTCTGCATTGTGTGGGTCCAAAACTTCAGAAAAGTTGATGCTACCAGAAAGGTAAAATAGGCCAAAAATACCTAACGCAAATCCAAAATCTCCAACACGATTAACAATAAATGCTTTCATAGCAGCAGCACCCGCAGATGGCTTACGGTAATAAAAGCCGATCAGTAAGTATGATGCAACACCAACGCCCTCCCAGCCAAAAAACATTTGCAATAAGTTGTCAGATGTTACCAACATTAACATCGTAAATGTAAAAAATGACAGGTAAGCAAAGAACCGGGGCTTATAACTTTCGCCCTCTTTCCACTGAGGGTCTTTATCCATGTAACCCCACGAATACAGGTGAACTAATGCAGATACTGTATTAATTACAATCAACATTATAGCAGTCAAGCGGTCCATCTTGATGGCCCAATTTGTAGTTAATGTTCCACTTTCAATAAAACGAAATAATGAAATAGTATAACCATCACCATGAAAACTAAGAAAAATTACCCAAGATAGGATTGCGGACAAAAACAGGCCACCAGTAGCTACTACCATAGCTGCTTTTTCACCAATAATACGATGACCAAAGCCACATATAATTGAACCAATTAGCGGGGCAAATAGCAAGATCATTTCCATGACTTAGCCTTTCATCACATTAATGTCTTCAACTGCAATCGTTCCACGTACACGGAAGAAGCAAACAAGAATAGCCAATCCAATTGCAGCTTCTGCGGCGGCAACTGTTAGAATAAATAAAGTAAAAACTTGCCCCGTCAAATCTCCCAAATGAGTGGAGAAAGCCACAAAATTAATATTTACAGCCAAAAGCATTAATTCTATGGACATCAAAATAACAATAACGTTCTTACGATTTAAAAAAATACCAAAAATACCAATAACAAATAATAATGCTGCAACAGTAAGGTAGTGTTCGACTGATATCATAATCCCTGCCCCGACTTCACATTAATAACTTCCATTGCTTCGGCTGGATCTCGTTGCATTTGATCAATGACATTTTGACGCTTAACATCGGTACGATGGCGCAGAGTGAGGACGATAGCGCCAATCATGGCTGTTAAAAGTATCAAGCCTGCTATTTGAAATAAATATATATAATCAGTGTAAATTATTTGTCCTAAGGCGAGCGTATTGTGCACATCACCTATGGGTGGAGTAGGTGACTGTAGTAATGATCCAGCTTCCGGTGCAACTTTCCAGTGGCCAATAACCAAACCAAGTTCCATTAACAAGACAACCCCAATAGCTAATCCAATCAAAAAATACTTTTGCATACCAGACTTTAACTCAACAAAATCAACATCTAACATCATCACGACAAACAAAAACAAAACCGCAACAGCGCCAACATAAACAATAGCTAAAAGCATAGCGACAAACTCGGCGCCCATTAAAACAAATAAGGACGCAGCAGAGAAAAAGGTAAGAATTAACCAAAGTACTGAATGTACAGGATTACGGGCTACAACAACGAATAGTCCTGACATTACTGCCGTGATTGAGAAAAGGTAAAATGCGAATAAGGTAACGGTCATAATTATTCCTAACGATATGGTGCATCAAGTTCGAGGTTGCGTGCTATTTCCGCTTCCCATCGATCGCCGTTCGCCAGCAACTTATCTTTATTATAAAAAAGCTCTTCACGCGTTTCTGTAGCAAACTCAAAGTTTGGCCCTTCAACGATTGCATCTACAGGGCAAGCTTCTTGGCAGAAACCACAGTAAATGCATTTTGTCATATCTATATCGTATCGAGTTGTTCTACGTGATCCATCGTCACGGGGCTCAGCATCAATAGTAATTGCTTGAGCAGGACAAACTGCTTCACAAAGTTTACAAGCAATACAACGCTCTTCACCATTTGCATAACGCCGTAATGCATGTTCGCCACGAAAACGTGGTGATAAAGGCCCTTTTTCATGTGGATAGTTTAGCGTTACCTTAGGCTTGAAAAAGTATTTCAACCCTAACTTCATTCCAACGAAAAAATCCGCCAACAAAAAGTATTTTCCAGCACGAATGTAATCAAATGACATGCAGATCTCCTTAACCTCTTAATCGTTAACAAGGCATGTCTTCAAATACCGTGTTCGACATCGTTGTAATGATATAAATTCAGATTTTCTTCAACAACAAAGCGTTTAATTATTCATAATACTTGGAGTGAAATATACGATCATTAAAAATCAATTCACATATATCCTCACATTGCTTATTTTAATCATCAATTATCCACCTATTGTCCAGCGGGCATAAGCCCCACCAAAAGCACCATATTGCGCCAAGAATGCAACTAGAACTACCCATGCAAGGGAAAACGGTAAAAAGACTTTCCAACCTAACCGCATTAATTGATCATAACGATAGCGGGGCGTAATTGCCTTTACCATGGCAAATAAGAAGAAGAAAAATCCCATCTTAATTACCATCCAAATAGCACCGTGGCCTAAGAATGGAATATATTCAATCCAAGCTTGAGGGAGAGGTGAAAGCCACCCCCCAAAAAACAAAATTGTTGTTAATGCACACATCAACCAAATTGCTATATACTCACCAGCCATAAATAATAAAAATGGCGTTGAAGAATACTCTACTTGGTAACCTGCAACCAATTCAGATTCAGCTTCAGGTAAATCAAATGGGGGGCGATTTGTTTCAGCAAGTGCCGAGATAAAGAATAAGAATACCATTGGGAAATGGGGAAGCCAATACCAGTTTAATAAGCCATATGATCCTGATTGAGCTTCCACAATGTTAATAAAACTTAAGGAACCCGTTGATATAATAATACCAATAATAATAAACCCAATTGATACTTCATATGAAATCATTTGGGCGGCAGAACGTAATGAGCCTAAAAATGGATATTTAGAATTAGAAGCCCACCCCCCCATAATTACTCCATATACTTCCAATGAAGAGACAGCAAAAACATATAAAACAGCAATATTAAGATCAGCTAATATCCAACGCCCATTAAACGGAATAACCGCCCAAGCAATCGCAGCAAGAATAAATGATACTAATGGAGCCAAAAAGAAGACAGTTTTATCAGCGCCTGCCGGCACAACGACCTCTTTAACTACATATTTCAATGCATCAGCAACGGTTTGCAATATCCCCCATGGTCCTACAACATTTGGACCACGGCGCATCTGGACAGCACCCCAAATTTTACGATCTCCATAAACTAAGATTAAAAGACTAATCATCACAAAACCAAGAACAAGTAGTGACTGGCCCAAAACCGTCAGAAAAATGCCTAAATTAGTTTGAAAAAAATCCATGTTCTAAGTCCTTTATTCAGCAGCAACTGCCACTGCGGCACGCTCTTTTACATTTTTTGACAATTCAGCCATTACTTCTGAAGCTCGAGCAATCGGGTTAGTTAAATAATGATCAGATATAGCATATTTAAAAGTTGCAGTACCTAATTTTCCTTGCTTTAGAATTACAGCTTTATTTTCTTGAGGTTCATCTAAGTTAGACATATGAGGATATGCCTCAAACAGCTCAGCACGCAATGCATTTAGATTATCATATGGCAGTGTTTCACCTAATTCAGCAGATAAAGCGCGCAATATTGCCCAGTTTTCTTTAGCCTGGCCTGGCGCAAAACCTGCACGTGCAGTCATTTGCACACGACCTTCTGTATTTACAAAAATACCACTTTCTTCAGTATATGCAGCGGCTGGCAAAATGACATCAGCACGATGCGCACCTCTATCACCATGTGAACCTTGATAAATAACAAACGGATTTTCAGATATTTCCACTTCATCAGCGCCCAAATTAAACACAACTTCAGCATCTTTTAATGCAGTTTTAATACCACCTTTGGTAGTAAAGCCTATATCCATACCACCAACACGCGCTGCAGCAGTGTGTAAAATTAATAATTTTGAATCTGTATTTTCAGCCAAACGTTGAACAGTCGCCAAAACAGCTTCTCCATCAGCTTCCTGTAAAGCACCTTGGCCTATAATTATGATGGATTTCTTTTTTAAAGTTTCAGCTGGCACATTTTCGACTACTAAAGCATCCAACGCTGCACGATCATTTCCAGCATGGGTATATTTATAAGTTAGATCTATTGGGTCACCTATCAGATTAATATTAGCGCCATTCATATATGCTTTACGAATACGTGCGTTTAATACTGGAGCTTCCATACGTGGATTTGTACCAATTAATTGGATTATTTCAGCACTATCGATATCTTCAATTGTGGCAGTGCCAACATAAGCTGCTCGATTACCTACCGGTAATTTTGCATCATCCACCCTACATTCGGTAGATCCCTCAAGCCCTATTATAATCTGCTTTAGAGCAAACATTGCTTCTACCGGAGCCAAATCACCTGCAATTGCTGATACTTTTTTACCTTTAATTGCCTTAGCTACAGATGCAAATGCTTCAGGCCAACTGGCAGGCTTAAGCTTACCATTCACTCGGACGTAGGGCTGATCTAGGCGTTGACGGCGAAGACCATCCCAAACAAAACGTGTTTTATCTGAAATCCATTCCTCATTAACACCATCATGGTTGCGCGGCAAAATACGCATAACCTCACGGCCTTTAGTATCTACACGAATATTTGAACCAAGAGCATCCATTACATCGATTGTTTCAGTTTTAGTTAATTCCCACGGACGGGCAGTAAAAGCATAAGGCTTCGATGTTAAAGCTCCAACAGGACAAAGATCAATAATATTACCTTGTAGCTCACTATCTAACGTTTCGTTAAGGTATGAAGTAATTTCTGAATCTTCACCTCGACCAGTTTGGCCCATTTGAGTAATACCAGCAACTTCAGTTGTAAATCGAACACAGCGCGTACATGAAATGCATCGAGTCATAGTAGTTGCAACTAATGGACCCAAATCTAGGTTATCAACTGCACGTTTAGGCTCTCTAAAACGAGAAAAATCAACACCATATGCCATTGCTTGATCTTGAAGATCACATTCACCACCTTGATCACAAATAGGGCAATCTAATGGGTGATTAATTAATAAAAACTCCATCACCCCTTCTCGGGCTTTTTTAACCATTGGAGAGGTTGTCTTAATTTCTGGTAGTTCACCATTACGTCCACCCCTTACATCACGAACTTGCATTGCACAGGATGCAGCTGGTTTAGGAGGACCACCCACAACTTCGACAAGACACATGCGGCAATTACCAGCTATGGTCAAACGTTCATGATAACAAAAGCGGGGCACTTCAACACCAGCAACTTCACATGCTTGTAAAAGGGTCATAGCCCCATTTACTTCAACTTCCTGGCCATCAATAATAATTTTTTTTAGATCAGACATATGCCTAATTTATCCTTAGTAATTTGCCAATTTGGCTTTTATTGGTGATTTCCACTTTGCCTAAGTCGCAGAGCGTATTTAATTTTTCTGAGTTTAAACCTATAGACTTTAGGTATTTTTTGACGCGAGAGCGCAAGATTGATTTTTCGTAATCATCATTAATAAATAAACGTGATTCTTTAAAGCTATATCCTGCTTTTTTAGCATACCCAATAAGTTTCCATACATAAGATATTCCAACCAAAGAATCAGCTTCAATAAAACTACAATTTTGACGAATTGCATGAGCAACACCAATATTAAACAGACCATTATTAACTTGAGGAATATCCCATAAGGTAGGTTTTGCAACCGCACTTACAGGACCCAGAGCCAAAAGGCTAAATATTGTAAAAGTAGCTAAACGCACTTCGGCTTTCCTTTATATACTGCGATAAAACTCATATGCGACAGATTTCATAATACGTACAGATGCATACATTTATCATATTCTTAGAAAAGAAAAAAAACTATGTGATCCAGGGTTCAACATTTTCATTTACTCTGCTGCTACTTGGCTAACGCGACCAGAGCGCTTATGTTTAATGCGATCCTCAATTTCATCACGAAAATGACGAATTAAACCTTGAATGGGCCAAGCTGCGGCATCACCTAAAGCACAAATTGTATGACCTTCAACCTGCTTGGTTACATCTAGTAACATATCAATCTCTTCGGGCTCAGCATCGCCACGTACTAAACGGTCCATTACACGCATCATCCATCCCGTACCTTCTCTACAAGGAGTACACTGGCCACAACTCTCATGCTTATAAAATTTTGATAAGCGCCAAATTGCTTTAATAATATCAGTATTTTGATCCATTACGATTACGGCAGCCGTTCCAAGTCCAGATCGTTGCTGTCGAAGCCAATCAAAGTCCATTATTGCATCACTGCAAATGTTTGCTGGAAGTAGAGGTACAGAAGATCCACCAGGAATAACTGCCTTTAAGTTTTTCCATCCACCTCGAACACCACCACAATGGCGCTCTAAAAGTTCCTGCAAAGGAATTGACATTGCTTCTTCAACGACACAAGGATTGTTCACATGTCCTGAAATTGCAAATAATTTAGTTCCAGAATTATTTTCACGTCCAAAAGATTTAAACCATGCACCTCCACGGCGTAAGATAGTTGGGACGACTGCAATTGATTCAACATTATTTACTGTAGTTGGACAACCATATAACCCAGCTCCAGCTGGAAATGGAGGCTTCATTCGCGGCATGCCTTTTTTACCTTCTAAACTTTCCAACAAAGCTGTTTCTTCACCACAAATATATGCACCTGCTCCGTGATGGAGGTAAAGATCAAAATCCCATCCAGAACTGGCAGCATTCTTACCTAATAGCCCCGCATCGTAACATTCATCAATTGCTGATTGTAAAGCTTCACGTTCGCGAATAAATTCACCCCGGATATAAATATAACATGTATTTGCATTCATTGCGAATGACGCAATCAGAGCCCCTTCGATTACTGTATGTGGATCGTTACGCATGATTTCACGATCTTTACAAGTACCTGGCTCAGACTCATCAGCATTAATAACCAAATATGCAGGACGCCCATCAGATTCTTTTGGCATAAAAGACCATTTCAAGCCAGTGGGGAAACCCGCACCACCACGACCACGTAACCCTGAACTTTTCATCTCATCAACGATCCAGTCATGGCCTTTTTTTATAATATTGGCAGTTCCAGACCAATGGCCGCGAGACTTGGCACCTTTTAGTGTCCTGTCATGCATGCCATAGAGATTGGTAAAGATGCGATCTTCGTCTTTTAACATCAATTTATCACTTCCTTGGTCATTGGCGCCCACGCCAAACTCTTAATAAAACTACTAGCGACCAGGCAAATGCCGCCAATGCAAACAAATCAAATAAAAATACATATCGTGCTTCTAATCCAATTTCCCCCCCTACCCACTGCAAAGCCATCCAAACAACCATGGCAACTAAAATAACAATAGCGGCCAATCGGGCCTGCTTTTGGTTTACGGCATCAGATGGCTTCAAATCGGGTCTCCTTAGTATGGTGGACCCTAGGATCCATCATTATCTTTAATAAAACTTATTTTTTATTCTTTTTTGCTACAGCTGGCTTTTTGGCTGCATCCTTGGTTTTAGTTGCTGGAGCTGATTTAGCTACGGTCTTTAATTTTGATACAACTGGTTTCTTTGCTGCTGTTTTGGTTTTAGCTGCTGGCGCTGATTTAGCTACAGTTTTTGATTTTACTGCTACCTTCTTTGCTTCAGCTGGCTTCTTTGCTGCCGTTTTGGTTTTAGCTGCTGGCGCTGATTTAGCTACA
>Ga0115003_10000337_pt1 | contig 40987 bp, 45 predicted proteins | sample ArcticOcean_MG_C_7_FD_88736 | JGI IMG/M metagenome (GOLD analysis project Ga0115003, IMG submission 88736) | Marine microbial communities from western Arctic Ocean - ArcticOcean_MG_CB11_88 | ecosystem: Environmental > Aquatic > Marine > Oceanic | place: Arctic Ocean: Canada Basin | collected...
CACGCTCGGATTTCGCATGCGCCGGTCAAACACCGGTGGCGCCATGCCCAGTGGTATCGGCACGTTGCTGGTCAATGGCCAGCCTGCTGGCAGCTTTGAGACCGACCGAATTTTCTGGTTAATGATCTCGTGGTCCGGCCTGGACATCGGACTCGATCGGGGCACCACGGTAAGTGACTACGACGGCACGGGGCGATTCATGGGGCCAAACGAATTCACCGGCACGCTCGTAAAGGTTGTCGTGGATCTAGACGACGACCAACAGGTTGACCATGAGGGCCACGCCGAAAACGAACTAGCGCGCGATTAGCCCAGGAAAACTCAGCTGGCGACGTCGTTCGGCGGGTCCGCCTCGCCGCCACCGTCTGGGTCAATGGCTGCTTCGCGTTTCTTTAGTTCGGCTTCCCACTCAAGTAAGCGTCGCTCCTTGACGGCATTCGTTTCCGTGATGTCAGCGGTTGAGGGCGTGAGCGGCTTAGGAGTCCTGATCTGCTTGCTGCGCGACTGCCACTCGGCGGAGTCCTCGAAGCCCTTGTTGCGGGGCTGCTGCCTGGACGTACGCGGACGGTAGGTACCCCCCACCTGTAGGCCAGCACCTTCGGGCCTGCCGAGCAATAGCCAGGCAAGAGCGCCCGGCATCGCAAGAAGGACGACGACAAACAACCAGGTTGTCTTCGGCAGGTTCCGAATCTGCATCGAGTCTGTCCCGATGCAGTCCAAGATGGCCCAAAACCAGAGCCCAAAGAACACTACGCCGCCGATACCGATGGGAACAATGACAGCAATCATTGAGCCCATCAGAACACATGGCACAGACAAGGACAAGCAATAACACCCGGATCGGCTAGACGCTCCACTCAGATGTTGGTCTCGCTCAACGGTGGACGAACAACACCGCCAAGACCTCGCCGAAGCAAACCTCAACCTGCTTGGCGTCGCGAACGGTGGTCCGTTCACCCATGATCCCGCTGCATTCGACCGGTTCGTTCTCTGCTCCGAGTTTGTCGCCAAAAGAGCCTGAGTACCAGCCATAGTCAAAGAGGACTTCAATAGTGCCGATGCCCGACCATTTACCGGCCTCCGAGCCAGTGCCCCGTACCTCGTTGTCCACGAAGACTCCAGGAACCGAGAAGCCGAAGCCAACTGCACGGACCGACTTCCATTCCCGTGCACTTGGCTTCGGCTGCTATTGGGCCGTGCCCCGTGGCGAGATTTGCTGGTTCCTCGGCCCCGGAAGCGGTTCGGCGCCATCGCCTATACCGCCGCCAACACTCTCGTTATCGGGTTGGGATTGCGCATCACCACCGTTGGAGGTGAACACGCCGACCGTGTCATCACTTCCTCACGCTGCACGAGCACGACTAGAGAGCACACTAGCTATCGGGTGCACGGGGCATCGGGAAACTTCCTGGTCGATGTCTGCATCCGTATGATGTTCGAGAGCATCAGAATAGTTCCCGCATTCCTGAATTTTTCGTGTTCTACGTCTCATTCGAAACAGCCATGCACCCGATATTGCTGAAATTGTCACTGTCAGAGATCCGATAGGCCCTTATCCGGCAAGGCTTCAGCGTTCTACTGAACACAGCGTCTCACCGCCCGGTGCCCGCAATACCGTGACGGAGTGGGATTTGACCCGTCACGAAAACATCAGCGCACCAACTTCGATTACTTCTTCGTAGCCGGTGCCGTCATAATCTGCATTCTGCTCGTGCTCTGGGCTCTCTTTGGCTAGTAGCGGCTCGACCCTTCAGCGGTACCCGCCCACCTCGAGTCGCTGCACCACACGGGTTATATCGCATTGACGAATCGTGTAACTCAGGAAGGGAGCGAAGCCCATCCCTGCATTCACCGCCAGCATCGACGTGTTCGAATCAGCGTTGCCTGTCTCGATCACGTTCGCATCGGGCCATTCGCCAATAATGTGATAATACATCTCGGCCTTAAGCCAGCGTCCCAATCCCTGGCGGCGATGCTCAGCAAGTGTTGTTGTCGTCTGCTGAAACACGACCCCAGGTGTGTGACCAAACATCGCTACTTCGGTGAGCCCGGCTGCTTTGCCAGCCGAGTCGACCGCCAGAATCACATGCCCAGTTCCGCCGCGGTCTGCCAATCGGGCTTCGGATGAACGCACACCGAGCTTGTCTAGCGGTTCGTAATTCGCAGCCAGCCCGTCGCTGGGAGCATCTTGCATGCCGTTCAGCGCTGTTGTGTAGATCTCCATGTAACGATTCGGGCAAGCCCCCACGAACGATCGCATTCGATACCCGTTACTCCGGGCTGTGCTCGCCGCCGCCCAGTTCGCCATCGCATCTGCATCGATCGCCGAAATGACAGCGCGGCTGCGACTGCTGCGTTGCACCTCGGACATACCAAAGGCGTTCCAGAAGCTATTCGTAGCCGTCGTGCGGGGGCCCCAGCCAAGAATCGAATCGCAGCCAGCTTTACGCCCGGCCGAAAGAAGGGCTCGGAGTAGGAGCCGCCCGATGCCGACACGTCGATGACTCGGGTGGACTTCAACGGTGACGGTCAGCAGATTGGCGTTGGCCGAGGATGTCGGGTGGTGAGACATCCCGATCCCTACGACCGTGTCTGCCACCTTCGCTATGACAAGCTGCTCAGCGGTCTGAGCCGGTGCGGACAATAGTTCCGACAATGCTGCGTCTGGGGTCATTAGTGGATCGCTCGGCACCAACTCCTGCCAAATTATCGATTTGAGCTCACAGATGCCAGCGACAACTTCGGTGGGCAAGTCAGCTAACGCATTTTCCTCGATCGTCGGGTCCGGCACACCATGATCTGAGCACAAAGACGCCTCTATCGCTAATGAGACGTGGCCGTTCCTGGCTGTCACACCCTCGATCTAGCGTCGATGTCATGGTGATAAACAAGGAGAAGGCTGCGGCCCGTGCACTCGGGCAGGCTGGTGAAGATGCTGCGGCAACGTGGTACTGGAAACGGGGCTACACCATCGTTGAGCGCAATTGGCGATGCTTCGAGGGCGAGATCGACATCATCGCCAAACGAGGTCACACCATCATTATGTGCGAGGTGAAGACTCGACGTAGCGACCGTTGCATGGACCCAGCACTAGCAATTACCAGATCGAAACAAGCCAAGGTTCGCACCGCTGCCTATCGATGGCTCGCCAAGCATGGTTCTCGGGGCCAGGTCAGATTCGACGCCGCCCTGGTCGTGAACGGGCGCGTTCAAATAATCGAGGGAGCGTTCTAGCTGGCTATCTGAAACAGACGTGTACTAGCGCCACACATCTGTTCTAGCTAGTAGTCGCGGATGTTCTAGCTAGTAGTCGCGGAGTTCCTTGACCTTGGCTGACTTGCCAATGCGGTCACGCAAGTAGAAGAGCTTTGCCCGGCGGACCTTGCCGCGCGTGATGCGCTCGATCTTTTCCACGATTGGCGTGTGTACAGGGAACGTTCGCTCGACGCCAACGCCGAAGCTGACCTTGCGAACCGTGAACGTTTCGTGCACACCAGCGCCTTGACGCTTGATGACAACACCTTCGAACACTTGGATGCGTTCCTTGTCGCCCTCGACTACGCGAGCGTGGACCTTGATCGTGTCACCCGGGCCGAAGTCGGGGATGTCGTCGCGAAGGCTTGCCTTGTCGATGAAGTCGGTGGGCTGCATAACAAACTCCAAGAGAAACAGACCGGGGACACCCGGTACTACAGCCGATCATCGTATCGTCCCGACCCAACATTCAGCCTCAATGAGCCAAATTAGAGCGCTGATACACGAAATGAGCGCAGCACGTTCTTATTTTGGGTCGAGATTGAACTCTGCCAGGAGTTTTTTGTCGACAGAGGACAGGCCGCCGCGGGTCTCAATCAGGTCAGGACGGCGTTCGACCGTGCGGGCTAACGCTTGCGCTCGGCGCCAACGTTCGACCTTGCCATGATCACCGCTTCGGAGTACGCCGGGCACATCCATACCTCGGAACTCTGCAGGTCGGGTGTAGTGCGGGTATTCAAGCAGGCCGGTCATGAATGACTCATCACCTGCCGAGTCATCGTTGCCCATCACGCCAGGCACAAGCCGCGCTACGGCCTCGATAATCACCAGCGCAGCGACCTCGCCGCCAGCAAGGACGAAATCGCCAATCGAGACTGCGCTGTCGCAGAGTTCGGTAGCGATGCGTTCGTCCACGCCTTCGTAACGGCCGCACAACATCGAGAATCCGCCAGACTCGACGAGTTCGAGAGCCATATCTTGGTCAAAGCGGCGCCCACTTGGGCTCATGAGCAGCAGCGGTCGGGGCGCCTCGACCGATTCGACCGCAGCAAAGATCGGCTCGGGCATGAGCACCATGCCCGCTCCCCCACCAAACGGCGCATCGTCGACAGCCTTGTGGCGGCCCGCGGCTTCTTTGCGCAGGTCGTGGGCGTTGATCTCGATGAGTTCGTTTTGCTGCGCCTTACCCAGCAGCGACTCGCCGACGAAGTTATCGATCAGCGAGGGGAACACCGTGAACACGTCAATACGCATGCTTACACCACTCGACTGCGTTGCAGGGTCGTCACGGCTTATCGGCATCGATGGGGTCGAACAGCCCATCAGGCAGATCGACCACGATCATGCCATCATCTCGCCATTCCACATAGAACGTGAGTGGGATGAACCTGTCGCCTTCAAGCACCAGAATATCGCTGGCTGGATTCTCGAGCACCGACTCGACCAGGCCTAGGGCCTGACCGTCAACGTCGATGACGTGGGCGCCGATCAGCTCGTGTACCCAGAGGGTGTCTGGATCTTGGATTGGATCGCCGAACAGCATCGTGCCGCGAGCGGCATCGGCGGCTTCGCGACCCCTGATCTCGGCGAACTCAACAATGAAACGATGCTGGTGGGGTCGTGATTTCTTAACGGTGAAGTTAAATCCATCGTCACGAAACAAAACCGCACCTACGTCAAGACGTTCGGTGCGGTCGCTTAAGAGTGTGACCACCACGTCACCAAGGACGCCATGGGCTTTGTCAATCTTGCCGACCTCAAGCCTTACCGACATGTGGTCAGGCTGAGTCAGTCGACGAATTCGACGTCGACGGCAGTGCCGTCTTTGGCGGCAGCGGCACGAACGAGAGCGCGAATGGCGTGTGCGGTACGACCGCGCTTGCCAATCACACGACCCATGTCGCCATCACCAACGCTGACATCGAAACGAATCGTGTCGCCGTCTTCACTCGTGTCAATACTGACTGCGTCAGGGTTCTCGACGATCGAAGCAACAACATGGCGCAAGAGGTCTTGCGCCTCGGGTGCCAGGTCAGCGCTCATTCTTCTTCGCCGGCGTCAGCTGTATCAGCTGCAGCATCCTCGTCGGCATCGTCATCGGCGTCCGCAGCAGGAGCTGCTGGCGTGTCGACTACGAACGGTGCTGGCGCAGCTTCTCCGGTGAACTCGGACCAGGCCCCACTCACCGTGAGAAGCTTCTGGACTCGCTCAGTCGGCTGTGCGCCGTTCTTTAGCCAGCCAACAGCCTTCTCATTGTTGATCTCGATCACCGATGGTTCTGAACGAGGGTTATAGAACCCTAGAACCTCGATGAACCGTCCATCGCGGGGTGACCGCGAGTCGGCAGCAACGACGCGGTACGTCGGTTGCTTCTTTTTGCCCATACGCATCAGGCGGAGCTTTACAGCCACGTTCTATTCCTCTCGACGGTTCGGCTTGTTCGCAGTGGGCCGTCGGTCCCAGCGACCCAGCAGTGTGCCTTGAAAACAGCTGCATTGGTGCTCTTGCGACAAAGAAACCTGCGTTTAGGTCTGCTTCGCTGACATTCCGTGAACTGTCTTGGCGAATTATCGACGCCAGGGGTTCACGAATCTTGCGACTTTAAGTTGCTCAGCAACGCCGCAACTTCTTCGTTTTGCTCCAGATCGTCGAGGCCAGGAAGGACAAGCTTTCGCTTCCCTTCGCTCTTTGTGGGCGTTGTGCGGCCAGCCTGGGGGTTGCCACTCCGTTGGCCGGACTTGCCCTTCTTGCCCTTGACACTCTTCCTTTTGGCCCGCTTGATGCTCTTGGTGCCCATACCACCCATTTTTTTGAGCATCTTCTGCATTTGCTTGAACTGATTGATCAGCTGGCTGACCTCGTTCTCGCGTGTGCCGCTACCAGCGGCAATGCGACCACGGCGCGACCCGTCAATAAGGTCGGGTTTTTCTCGTTCTTTGGGCGTCATCGAGCGAATGATTGCCTCAACTCGAGCGACCTGGCGATCATCGATCTCCTGGTTCTTGAGTTCTTTAGGCATGCCCGGCATCATGCCGAGCAGGTTGTTCAACGGACCCATCTTCTTGAGCTGCTGCATTTGCTGTAAGAAGTCCTCGAGCGTGAATTCGCCTTGGAGGATGCGAGTCGCAGCTGCTTCGGCTTCGTCCTCTTCGTAGACCGCTTCGGCCTTCTCGATAAGTGTAAGCATGTCGCCCATACCCAAAATGCGGCCAGCGAGCCGGTCAGGGTGGAACTGTTCGAAGTCTTCAAGCTTTTCGCCGGTCGAAGCAAACGCAATGGGCTTGCCTACAACCTCTTTCACCGAAAGAGCAGCGCCGCCTCGAGCGTCGCCGTCGAGCTTGGTCAAGATCACGCCATCGAGTGACAGTGTCTCGTTGAACGCATGAGCGGTGTTCACCGCGTCCTGGCCGGTCATCGCGTCAATCACCAGGAACGTATAGTCCGGTTGCACAACGTCGCTGATCTCGCCAATTTCGGCCATAAGTTCCTGGTCGATCGACAAACGGCCAGCGGTGTCGATAATGACGACGTCGCGGCCAGTGTTCTTTGCCTCTTCCAAGGCGGCCCGAGCGACAGAAACAGGATCGCTTGGCTCGCTGAAGACGGGAACACCGACTTGTGCGCCCAACGTCCGTAGCTGTTCGACCGCTGCAGGGCGTTGCAAGTCAGCGCCGACCAGCAGCGGGTTTCGGCCCTGGCTCTTGAACCACAGTGCGAGCTTGCCGGTGTTGGTCGTCTTGCCGGCGCCTTGAAGCCCTGCCATCAGAACAACTGTTGGAGGCTTGGATGCATAGGTGATCTGCATCGTTTCGCCGCCGAGCGTCGCAATGAGCTCTTCGTGAACGATCTTGACGATCTGTTGTGCCGGATTCAGTGCCTCGTGGACACCAGCACCGATAGCGCGTTCGCGAACCCGGTCACGAAATCCCTTGACAACCGAAACATTGACGTCGGCCTCGAGCAGCGCGACCCGGATCTCGCGGAGGGCCTCGTCAACATCGGATTCGCGCAGCTTGCCCTTGCTGCGCAGCCCCTTGAAGATGTTCTCGAAACGATCGGAAAGCGAATCAAACATGGTGGTGTGAGGCTAGCGACTATCAAACAGGGCTTGGCGCGCCAGAACGAAGGCTCCAGCGGCTCAGCCGTCAGTGAACAGAAGTAAACGCCCGTGCCCATGGACCTGCGTGGGCCCAACAAGCAGGCCCTGCGGTCCAGCCCCACATTGGCGACGAACAAAGGACGAACAAGGGTTGTCTGGCGGTGAACAGTTGTGAGCTACTTGTTACGCCAAGGGCTAGTTAGGCTCCGAGGATCCGGAATGGGAGCTTTACAAGTTCAGTCAGAACGCTCACGACACCATTAACCAGCTTCGCGACAACGGTGATCGGAAGCTTAATGAGTCCAGCCACGAGACGGAAAGGAGCGCCAAACACCGTAGCTATTATGCCGCGTTTGCTTGACCTCTTCTTGATCTGCTTCGGCGACATGGTCACCGGTGCTGCACCAAGCAACTCTTGAAGCGTGTATCCGCCTAGCCAATCGTTGTTAGCAGCCATCTTGTGTTCTCCTAAGCGAACAGCGCATCGACAAACTCGTGCGCATCGAATTCAACCAGATCTTCACTACCTTCGCCCAAGCCCACGAGCTTGACCGGGATACCAAGTTCCTTCTGGATCGCAAGCACGATGCCGCCCTTGGCGGATCCGTCCAGCTTGGTCAACACGATGCCAGTCACTTCGACCGCTTCGGTGAACTGCTTCGCCTGAATAAGCCCGTTCTGGCCTGTTGTCGCATCGATGACCAGAAGCACCTCCGAGACCTTGCCCTGTGCCTTCTCAGCCACACGGCGGACCTTGCGCAGTTCTTCCATCAGATTCGTCTTATTGTGCAGACGGCCAGCAGTATCGGCCAGCACAAGATCAGCATTGACAGCAGCTGCGTGCTCCACAGCGTCGAAGACGACCGAGCCGGGATCGGCTCCTTCGGCGCCACGTACAAAGCCAGCATCGCTGCGCTCAGCCCAGGTCTCAAGCTGTTCGGCGGCGGCAGCACGGAACGTGTCGCCAGCAGCAAGAACGACCTTGCGGCCCTCGTCGGTCTCTCGTTTCGCAAGCTTGCCAATGGTCGTAGTCTTACCCACACCGTTTACGCCAACGAACAGCCAGATGGCGGGTTTGCCCTCAATAGTCAGGGTGATGTCCATACCGCCTAATGCGAGCTCCATCTCGTCACGCAGCAACATCAGCGCTGCGTCGAAGTCCTTGGCCTTTTCTTCTTTGGCGCGGTCGCGGACCCGATCGAGAATAGCCATCGTTGTTGGCACGCCGACATCGGCAAGAATCAGGGCTTCTTCCAACTCTTCCCACGCTTCTTCATCTATCGATCGGCCACGAAGACCCCCAAGTACCCCGGCGAGCCGGTCACGGAACGTTGCCTTTTCGACCGGCTCCGGTTCCGACTCAACCTCTGGCTCTGGCTCAGCCTCTCGCTCTGGCTCAACCTCTGGCTCTGGCTCAACCTCTGGCTCTGGCTCAACCTCTGGCTCATCTTGGACGAGAGCGCCGCTGGGGACATCCGGGGCCGCTACGGCTGTGCGGGGTGGTGTTTTGACCGCCACGTTCTGACGGCGGAAGAAGAACAGTCCAACGCCAACAACAGCGAGCGCAAGGACGATAACGATGACGAGAAGAAGAGCGTTCACAGCGTCTCAGCCTACGGGCCGGCGCTCGCCACTCGACACGCCGGGCCCTAGACGGTTGCTCGCTCAAGCGAAATCAACTGCTCTGCCGATTACAGAGCGCTGTAGTTGATCAGATCGGGGCGGGTCGAGCGTTATTGACCATTGAGCAATCCGAGCGTTACCTCAACCAGCATGTTCTGCCCTTCGCGGACGAACTCGACAGTGACCGTTGCTTCTGGCGACTGCAACCGCACTGCTGCGGCGAGGTCGCTCATGCTCTTAATCCTGTCACCGTTAAAACCCACGATCAGGTCACCAGACAGCAAGCCCGCAATATCGGCGCCGCTGCCCACGGTAACTTCACCGACGACAACGCCGGGCTCGCCGATGGCGGGCGTACCTCCATTGATCCCGAGAAAGCCTTGTTCAAGAGGCTGGCCAGCGATGATGCGGTCGGCAATCAACTTCGCTGTGTCCGAAGGGACCGCAAACCCAACGCCAATGTTGCCACCGGAACCATCGGTACGAATCGAAGTATTCATGCCAATAACTCGGCCCTGACGATCTGCCAAAGCACCACCCGAGTTACCTGGATTGATCGACGCATCAGTTTGGATCATGGAGACGACCGATAGGCGGCCGTCCTCGATGAGGTTCTCCAAGACTCGACCCTTAGCGCTAACAATGCCAGAGGTGACTGTTTGCTGCAGGCCAAATGGGCTGCCGATTGCGACAGCTAGTTGCCCTACCTCGACTGAACTTTCGGGTGCCAGCACCGCTACGCCAAACTCGAAGTCCGTGTCGATCCTCACTACGGCAACATCGGTGAGCGGATCCGCACCGAGCACCTCGCCTGGAACCCGCACACCCGACGCAAGAGTTACCTGCACTTTGGTGAACTGTCCAACAACGTGGGCGTTCGTCAAGATCAGACCCTCGGCATCATAGATAATGCCAGATCCTTGGCCAAGCTCATTTTGGATGAGGACCACGGCCGGAGCCACCGCTCGAGCAACCGCAGCAACCGGTTCCTCAGCGTCTTCGCCAGGGAGCACCGGCAAAGCGATGTCGTTCACTGGTGGCACCGCAGGAACCGCAACACTGGTCGCTGGTGGCGATGCCGCTTCAACGGTCGTGGTGGGAGCTTCAGAAGTAGGTGCCGCAGCAATCGGGGTTGTTGCTAATTCTGATGAGACGACCGATCGACCGAAAAAGAACCCTGCGACAGCTACCGCAACGATAAGCATCACGGCGAGGGTCATCATGGCCACCCGACGCCGTGCCTTGTGGGCCGGCGGCGAGGTGGGACTAATTGGTAGGCCAACCGTGGGGGGTTCAGCTGGCCATAACGGCCCGCCTGAAACGCCTGCCCCAGAAGCAGGTGCTGTCACAAAACTACGGTCGGCGAACAACGGACCGGATTCAACTACCGCTGTTGGTGCTACTGCGGGGATTTGGCTGGCTGCAGGTCCAGGCGGACCAACAGATGCTGACGGATTCGATTGGGTCGGTGTCTGTAACACGTTCTGCGTTATCTCGGACTCGACAGGGGCGAGATAAGTAAGAGCCTCGGCAGGCGGGTCGAGTGCCGGCGTCGCTGATAGCGGCACGTCGACGCGAGGAATATCGAGTCGTGGGATGTCGACCGGAGGCGTTGCTGCGGGTGCTGACCGGTCCCAGATTGGAGGCTTTGGGAGATCAGGTTCAGAGCCCGTTAATGAGGAGGTTGGTGGTTGTTCCACAGTTGTCAACTTATGGGTTGAGTGCGAAAGATACTGTAAGGCGAAACGAAAGTTCTGTTAAAGGTTCGTTCGCCAACAGCAGCTTGGATGCATCGATTGCCGTTTCGACCCGAGCTTCGAACAGAAATTGGGATAGCGCGACGACTATTTCCCATGCTTGATCTGATCCACCATTGACTAGACATTAGGTGCCGGGGGAACCTTACGTTTCGGGCGACGTATTCGGAACTCACTGGTCACCTCGAAATCAACGTGCACTGGCATCCACATCGCGAACGTAGCGCCAACCTCAGTGTCGATGATCGAAACCTCACCTCGGTGTGTTTGCAGAATTTCACGCACTATGGCCAGACCTAAACCAGATCCCTGACCTCCAGCTAGATGCGGACGGCCGACCTCGCCCTCGCCCAGGCGCACATACCGTTGAAAGACACGGTCGCGCTCGTCTTCGTCAACGCCGGGGCCGTGGTCAGAAACCGTCAGCCAAATCCAACCTGATTTCTGGCCGGCGCCGATCGAGATGCCCGAACCAGTCGGAGCAAATCGAACCGCGTTCGCGAGCAAATTCGCGATGGCCTGTTCGAGCGACCGAGCGTGCCCGAGTACCCACAACTCTGGTTCGACATCGACATTGAGGTGCAGGCCTTCCTGCTCAGCGGCACCTTGAAACTCGTCAACGAGCATGACCACAAGCTGGGTGAGATCGACCGGCGCTTCGACCCGCGTCGTTGCTTCGTGTCGAGCGTAGGCCAGCAGATCATCAACCAACTTCGACATGCGTTCGCTGGACCGGCGGACGACTTCGGTGGTGTGTTGATACTGCTCAAGGCTGGCGTCGGGGTCGCTGAGCGTGACGTCAAGATTCGTGCGCATGACTGCTAGTGGGTTACGGAGTTCGTGCGAGGTGTCGTGGATTAGTTGCTGTTGGTTGTCGAATGCCCGTTGAAGACGGTCGAGCATGGCATCGAACGTGTCGGCGAGTTGCTTCAAGTCATCATTGGGGCCAGCTAGCCCGATGCGACGACTTAGATCCGTCGCCTGAATATCGCGGGCTACACGCGTGATGCGTCCAATCGGCATGAGTACTCGGCCAGCGGTGAACCAACCGACTCCAAAGCTCGCGAAGAAGATCGCCCCGAGACCAAAGATCGAATACCGACGCAGGGTTTCCAAGGTTCGCTCATCAACGAGCAACTCCAACTCTTCCTGGATGTCATAACGGTCTTGTTCAATATCAAAGGTTGGGCCAGTGCTGTCGCTGGCCATCTCGGCCGCAACAATCTGGGTGGTCAGGCTGCTCGATAGGCCCCAATAAATACCGCCCATCATGATTGAGGCAACACCAAATAGCATCAGCGAATAAAGCAGCGTGAGCCGAAAGCGCACCGACTGCATCGCCGGAGGGAGTCGGGATAACCCGGTGTTGGATGCTCGAGGGTTACCCGGCGGCGATAAGAATTTCGATTCGACCGAGGTCATGAGATGGGGATCATCCGCTCTATTCGGCCGGTAGGTCAAGTAGTCGGTAACCAGCGCCGATCACCGTCTCGATCGGAGGTTCTTCGCCATCGATAGTCACTTTGCGTCGCAACGTGCCCACCGTGACCCTCACAGTGTTCGTGAACGGGTCTGCATTTTCGTCCCATACGTGCTCAAGTAACGTCTCTTGAGAAATCACGACCCCGGGCTGGCCCATAAAGTAACGAAGCAGTGCGAACTCTTTTGAAGTCAAACTGACCGGATCGCCAGACCGGCTCACGGAATGGGCCGCCGTGTCCAAAGTTATAGAACCGACTCGCAGCAGAGATCCGGTGCTGGCCGCATCGCGGCGCATCAGTGTTCGAACCCTGGCGGTGAGCTCGGGAAAAGCGAAGGGCTTGACCAGATAATCGTCAGCCCCATCGTCGAGGCCAGCGACTCGATCCTGGATCTCATCTCGAGCTGTAAGCATCAAGATCCGCGGCGGCTCGGCATGCACCGGTTCGGCTCGAATAGCGCGACACACCGCACGGCCATCCATCTTCGGCATCGTAATGTCGAGACAGATCAGGTCATATGGCGTAAGCCGTGCTTTTTCGAGCGCTTCCTCGCCGTCGTGAGCCACGTCGACGGCGTAGCCCTCACGCCGCAGACCGCGTGCAATTGCCTGGGCCAAATCCACTTCGTCGTCAACCACCAAAACGCGCATTACAACCACGCTACCAATCCGTTCTACCTCGGGCGCAGCGGGGGCGAAACCGTTCGCACTACTCGGCGCTCTACGATTAGCAACCGAACGAATGGCGAGTTGGCGTGGGCCACACCACTTCGCCCAATCCGAGGAACTCATGGCGTCTGAACCCCTTCCCCCACGATTAGCTACTACGGAGAGCAGCGACACCGCGCCGTCGAAGGCCCCTCCGCCGCCGGCACAGCCGGTGCCAGTCGTGCCAGAACCGGTTCCTTCTAATCCAGTCGAAACCGTCTTGTTCGAAATCAAGCGTGTCGTCGTGGGACAGACCCGGATGCTCGAACGCATTCTGGTCTGCTTACTCGCTGAAGGTCACTGCCTGATTGAAGGAGTTCCCGGCATCGCCAAAACTCTCAGCGTTGAGACCCTTTCCAAGGTCGTTGGCGGATCCTTCGTACGCCTTCAGTTCACGCCTGACATGTTGCCCGCCGACATCGTCGGCACTCGAATCTGGCGAGCATCGACAGAGACCTTCGACATAGAACTCGGCCCGTTATCAGCCAACATGATCCTCGCTGACGAGATAAACCGGGCACCTGCCAAGGTGCAGTCAGCGCTACTGGAAGCGATGGCCGAACGTCAGATCAGCATCGGAGGCGAAACCTTCAAACTGCCTCGCCCGTTCTTGGTGCTCGCCACGCAGAACCCAATCGAGTCCGAGGGTGTGTACCCACTACCTGAAGCGCAGCGCGACCGGTTCCTAATGAAGATCGTCATCGACTACCCGACACCATCGGAAGAAGTCGAAATCGTGCAGCGAATGGGTGTGCGGCCACCGGTGGCTAACCAAGTGCTGGGACTCGACGATCTCTTGGAGTTACAAGAACGAGCCCGAAACGTCTATGTCGATCGCAACGTCGTTGATTACGCCGTCAGCCTTACTCTGGCAACGCGCGACCCCAGTGCTTTTGGCTTGGCAGACCTTGCCCCGATGATCTCCTACGGTGCCAGTCCTCGAGCCAGCTTGGGCCTGGTTGCCGCCGCTCGGGCGCTTGCGGTGATCCGCAACCGCAACTACGTACTTCCCCAAGACGTATTTGACGTCGCACCTGAGGTCATGCGCCACCGTCTCGTGCTCTCCTACGAAGCTCTCGCCCGTGACATCACGGCTGATCACATCGTGGCTGGCATCTTGGCGACAGTCCCAGCACCGCGGGTTGCGCCATCGCAAGAGCCAACCTACGGATCAGGCGCTGCGGGTTAATCGCCACTGATGTTTCGACGTAAGGCCGACGAGGCCGAGACACAACTGCACCCGTACCTGGACCGTCGCGAGACTGTCTCGGCCGTGCTGCGTCGGCTCGAACTCGATATCAACATGCGCCTAGACGGACTCCTGCAGGGCGACTACCGAGGGCTTGTACCCGGCCATGGTTCGGAGCCTGGCGAGACCCGTCGGTATACCCCTGGCGACGATGTACGCCGTATCGACTGGAATGTCTCGGCCCGCATGGTCGAGACCTACATCCGCCAAACAATCGCCGATCGAGAACTCGAGACGGCCGTTGCGGTCGACCTCACACCAAGCCTGGACTTCGGCACCGCCGACAGTGAGAAGCGCGATCTGGCGGCGGCAGCAACCGCTGCTATGGGGTTCCTCACGCTGCGCGTCGGAAATCGATTCGGCGCCGAACTTATTCGCCCTGACGGCATTGAGAGCATTCCTGCCAAGCAGGGCCGCTCCCACGTACTACACATCGTCGAGCAGGTCTTGACGGCACCCCGGGCAGAGAGCTCAACCGCCACGCTCGCCGACGGCATCGCTCGTCTCCATGGCCCACATCGTCGAAAAGGTATGCGAGCGGTCATTAGCGACTTCATCGACGACAGCGACTGGCAACAACAATTAAAACTGGTGTCGATCCGCAATCAGCTCATCGCCGTCGAAATTGTTGATCCTCGCGAGATGGAACTACCCAACGTTGGCACGCTTGCCGTGGTTGACCCCGAGACTGGACGACGACGTGAGGTCCAGACCCAACGCCGTAAGGTGCGCGACCTCTATTCGCAGGCGGCCATCGAGCAGCGAGCCGATATCGCCCAGACGTTCCGGGAATCGCGGACCAATCACCTACAGCTATCCACTGATCGCGATTGGTTGCTCGATGTCGTCCGTTTCGTTGCCACCCAGAAAGGACTCAAATGAGAGACGGCAGCAACACTGGTCTTTGGTCCTCAAAATTCGATGCACCAGACAATCTTGAGTTCTTACAAGCCAACCGCCTCTGGTGGTTGCTTGCTGTAGCAATTTTGTTTGTCGCTTATGTCGCTGTGCAATTCATTCGCCGAGGCGCCGCCGTGCGCTTTACCAACATCAGCCTGCTTGACAAGATCGCCCCGCAGCGCCCTAATTGGCGTCACCACATTCCAGCTGTCTTCTTACTGTTCGGACTTGCGGGAATGGTCCTCTCTTATGCCGAGCCAGCGGCTGTTACCCAAGTGCCCAGCGAGCGAGCGACCATCATGCTCGCGATCGATACCAGCTTGTCGATGCAGGCCAAGGACGTTGTCCCAAGCCGCATCGACGGGGCGAAAGAAGCAGCGACCACGTTCCTAGACGAAGTCCCCGAAGAGATCAACGTTGGCCTCGTGAGCTTCAACGGCATCGCCAATGTTCGCGTTCCTCCGACCACCAATCGTGCCGCCGTGCGTTCGGCAATCCAAGGTCTGGACCTTGGCGAGGCCACCGCTATTGGCGAAGCTATATTTGCCAGCATTGAGGCTCTCGAATCATTCATCACTGAGTTCGAAGGTGACGCCCCGCCCGCCCGTATCGTGCTCATGAGCGACGGGGAAACAACCGTCGGCCGCCCCGACGCTGCCGCAGTTGACCGTGCCCGGCTCGCTGGGATCACGGTATCGACAATCGCATTCGGCACCGATGACGGCGTTATTGAAATCCCAGAAGACCCGAGACCCATCCCTGTGCCGGTGAACGAAGCAGCGTTAGCCGAGATTGCAGATGGCACCGGGGGTGACTTCTTCGAGGCTGCAACGACCGACGAACTCACCGCCATTTACGCCGATATCGGCTCTGCTGTCGCAACCGAAGAAGCCCGTGTGGTTGTCGGCAGCTGGTTTGCTGGCCGGGCCATGATCCTCATCCTGATGGCTGCAGCGCTCTCCCTCCTGCTCAGCAATCGTCTGCCCTAGCTGGCGGCGTATCACTGCCAGATCTCAGCATTCTTGTCAGTATTCCAGCGGTCTGTACATGGCCCACCAAGTTGCAGTGGACGTTCCTGATTTCGACAGTTCTGTCCAACGGCTCTTTAACGCCTTCGTGCTAAACGTACATAACCTCTCGATGTCGTCTGTTGCGATCAAGAGCAACCACGTATTCGAATGGCGCCGCTGCGCCATCGCCGCTATGTGAATGAGCACCGCACGGCGTTACGGAGTCGCAATAAGATCCTGGTTTCCATCGAGATCAGCCGGTACTTTGCCAAGCTGGCATGCCAAAGGCAGAGCATGCTGGCATGGGGTCAATCCGTTATATTCTTCAAATCATGACTCCGGACATCGAAGTATCTCGCGACGTGGCAGCGCCACCCGCAGTAATTTTTGCAGCCATAACTGATATCACACGCATGGGCGAGTGGAGTCCCGAGTGCGTTAGCGCCGAGTGGAACGAAGGGTTCTCTGCACCAGCTCTCGGCGCAATGTTCACCGGCCACAACCGCAACGGCGATAAGGAATGGTCCGTCGAGGCCAAAATTGTCGACCTGGTTGACAACCAGAGATTTTTCTTCGACTGCATCGTGCGCGACTTTGTCTTCTCCAAATGGGGCTACACCATCGAGGCGACCGATAGCGGCTGCCGCATTACCGAATACTCACAAGACCTGCGCCTCGAGTCCTCACTTGAACGCAGCACCATGATCTCGGGTGTTAGCGATCGGGCAACCCATAACCGAGCAGGCATGGAAGCCACACTCGAACGCATCGCTGCCGCTATCGAATAACCATCTTCCCCGACTGCGTAACCGCCAGTAGTTTCATTGCGTGGGAGAAGCAGCCGCGATCGCAAGTTCGGAACGGCCAGCGATTCGGTCCTCTATCGCTGGCCAGTTACGAGCCCTGGGTGTCGAAGCCGACATGACGGTGATGGTGCACTCGTCATTGTCTCGTCTCGGTTTCGTCCTGGGCGGCGCCCAAACCATCGTTCAGACGCTTCTCGACGTCGTTGGCCCGGTGGGCACCCCGAGGATGTCTACCCACTCCGGGGCGCTCTGTGACCCTGCCATCACCCCCTCACGCGGCATGGGCGCTGTGGCTGAGTGCTTTCGATGTGTTCCCGGCGTGCAGCGCAGCAACCACCCAACCGTGTCTGCAGCCGCAATCGGCCCGAAGACTCCGGCGCTACTCAACAACCATGATCTCGAAGACCGGCTCGGTAACACCTCGCCGCAGGGCAAGCTCTATGACCTCGATGGGCACATTCTGCTACTCGGGGTCGACCATGTTAGTAACACATCGCTGCACGTCGCCGAGGCCCGATCGGGCCTTATGAGCGTCGTCGCTGACGCTGCGCCGATTCTGGTCGACGGACTACGCCAATGGCTCGAACTTAATCATGTGGATGACGATGACTCGGACTTCGCTGCTATCGGCAACGAACGCCAAGGCCCGATTGGGGCCGGCGTTGGCCGCCTCATGCGTAACCGGGAAATTGTCGACTTCGGCGTCGAGTGGGTTCAATTAAACCGCACCTAGGACGTTGGGGTCACCAAACCACCGAGAACGGTCATCCCTGGAGTCCGGGCTCAAGCTCGCGATCTAGACCGCTGCGGCGTCTTCAGACAGAAAGGCTTCAGTCACATATTCAGACATGTCCGCGCCCGGGCGCTCGCTGACCACCCGCGAGCTCTGACCACCTTTCATGCTGACGCCGTACAAACAGTCAGCGGCCTCCATGGTTCGCTTCTGGTGGCTCACAATGATCAGTTGCGCTTCGCTGCGGAACTCGGCGACCAGATCCAGGAAGCGATGCAGGTTCACATCGTCGAGTGCAGCCTCGACTTCGTCCATCACATAGAACGGGGATGGACGGCTGCGAAATACGCCAAAGAGGAAAGCAAGCGCCGTCAGGGACCGCTCGCCGCCACTGAGAAGAGAGAGCTTGCGAACGTTCTTGCCACCGGGACGGGCCTCGACCTCGATACCCGTATTCAAGATGTCGTCAGGGGTGGTCAGTGTGAGTCTGCCGGTCCCACCAGGAAACAAGGTGCCGAACAGCAGCTCGAAGTTGGCCGCAACATCGGCAAACGCAGACGCGAAGACCTGCACGATCTCTTGATCGATCGCTCGAATCACCTTGCCAAGCTCACTTCGGGAAGCCTTGACGTCATCGAGTTGGGCTTGCAAGAACTCGTGTCGTTCGCTGAGCGTCACAAACTCTTCGAGCGCCAGCGGATTGATTGGCCCCATGATCCGCAGCTCACGCTCAAGCTCGCTAGTGCGGGCGGCCGCAGTCATGCCTTCGGGTAGTGGCGGCGCATCGGTGCGGATGGCGTCGCCGATCTCAACGTCGAAGTCGCGACGAAGCATCTCGATAGCGCCCTCGAGCCTGACGCTAACTTCGGCTTCCTCGATCTGGCGCGAAGACTGCCGTTCACGAAGCTCACGTAATGCGGTGTCTGTACCCGACCGATTCCGGCGCGCTGCCTCGAGTCCGACCGCGATCTTGCGAACCTCATCGGTTTGGCGCTGGCGCTGGGTGCGGAGTGAATCAATCCAAGTGTCGAGCTCGGCTTCGCGACCTGACAGGTTCACTCGCAGGTCGTTGGCGATCGCCAAACGTGCCTCGGGAGCCTCGTGTGAATGGGCACTATGTCGACCCAGCCGTTGCTCGACGTCGGACAACCGTTCGTTCAAGAACTTCCGGCGGTCACTGATCGCTTTGGTACGAACCAAGATGTCGTTTCGCATACCGCCAACGAGCTTGTTCTGCTCGTCGAGCATGCCCCGGTCGGTTTGCATCAGCTTGAGTTGTTCGTTCTGAACTTCTTCGGCGGCTTCGAGCTTGGCGATGTGTGTCGTGAGCGCCACGGTGCGCTCATCGTCGGCGACCAGCCGTTCGTCGATATCGCTGATCCGAGTGGTGACCGAATCGAACTCGTTCTCGGACTTACTGTTGTTGCGCTGCAGTGCAGTGAGCTGTTCGCCCGCCCGCATCAGTTCATCATCACACGCATTCAACTCACCTTGTATTGCCTTCTCTGCAGCAACGACATCCTTGCGCTCGGCGCTGACCCCATCGAGGACCGCCGTATCGGCGACCATTGCCACTTCGGATTTTTCGGCCTCGATGGTTGCCTCGTCGAGAGCTGCACCGGTGGCAGCGAGCCGCTCTGCGCCCACTCGCCAGCCGTCGGGTGAGAACGAGGCACCGTCCGTCGTGACAACATGGACGTCACGATTACTGAGCGCCAACGAAACGGCTTGTTCCCAATCGCTCACGACATCGATGTGCGCAATCGTTGCGTCGAGCAGGGTATCGATATCGCTGCTACGCCCGCGGACATGGTTGCGCAGCGAACGGCTCGACTTTGGCGCACCAACGCGCCCCGTGAGTGGCAGCAAGACGCCACCTGTGTCAGCTTCGGTTAGTGCCCTTGCGGCTATGCCAGCAACCTCAGCATCACGCACGACCACCGCGTGGGCAGCGTCGCCGATGGCAGCAGCCAGGGCGGCTTCGTAGCCCTCATCGATCTCGACTAGGCCAAGGAGCGGCCCGAGTACGCCGTCGATGTCATCGAGTAGCTCAGCACCAGAACGAGCGCGGATTTCGTCGAGAGCCAGGGTCAGCGCATCGACACGCGCTTTCCACGTAGCTCGGGCTTCGCGGCTGGCTTCGAGGGTTGACGCAGCCTGTTCATGACGTTCGGCGACCGCGGCCTTGTTGGTTTCGGCTTCTTCGAGCCGAGTGACCAGGTCGGCTTCTCGCGCTTCGACCTGCGACAGCTTCTTGCGGATCTCGTCGGCAGCCGGGCCGATAGCGCCCATGGATGTCTGGAGCTCTTCGCTATTGGCCGAGAGCCGGCTGCGCTCGGCTTCGAGCACCTGACGGTTGCGGATATGAGCCTGAAGCTCACCGCGGACTCTGGCAGTCTCATCGGCGACGTTATCGATACCGTCGCCCCAGCTTTGATCAAAGTCTTGGCGCTTGGTATCGAGTTCTGCTTCGGCTTGGTCTACGCGAGTCACCTCTGCGAGCAATAGCGCCTCGCGCGCATCGACGTCGGCAAGGTCGCGCTGGATCTGCTCGCGGTCTGCTTCGAGCGCTGAGATGACAGCTCCGTCGACAGTGGCCTGACGATCGCTATCGATGCTGCGAATACGTTCGACCAGCACGGCATCAACACCCCGCAGTCGCTCACGCAACGACTCGCAACGAGATAGGACATCGCCAATGTCGTCGGCGCCAGCCTCGACTAACTGGGCTTCACCCGTCGCAACCTGCTCGTCGAGCTTGGCCAAGTTGGCCGATAGTTCTTGCTGGCGGGTACCGAACTTCTTTTGCTCTTCGGTCGAAATTTCTAGACGCGACCGCAAGTCAGCGATCTCGCGTCCGACTAGGTGCACACGCAGCGTCATCAGCTCACCAATCAGGTCGCCATGGCGGCGCGCTGCGTCAGCCTGGCGTTCGAGCGGCTTGAGTTGACGGCGAACCTCTCGGAGTAAATCCTGCAAGCGGGTGAGGTTCACTTCGGTCGACTCGAGGCGACGTTCGCTCTTCTCTTTGCGGCGTCTGTACTTGAGGACGCCTGCGGCTTCTTCGATGATCGAACGCCGATCTTCGGGGCGGGCGTTAAGCACTGCGTCGATCTGTCCCTGCGAGACGATGACGTGCTGTTGGCGACCAACGCCGCTGTCGCTGAGCAGGTCTTGGATGTCGAGCAGGCGACAGGGCACGCCATTAATCTCGTATTCACTATCGCCGGTGCGAAATAGACGACGGGTAATCGTTACTTCTTCGAACTCGATCGGCATGAGCCTGGCGCTGTTGTCGAGAGTGATCGAGACCTCGGCCCGACCAAGCGCCTTCATCTTGGCCGTACCGGCGAAGATCACGTCGTCCATCTTTTGCGAACGCACGGCACTAGGGCGTTGAGCACCAAGCACCCACGCTAACGCGTCGACAATATTGGATTTGCCGCTGCCATTCGGTCCAACAACCACGGTGACGCCGGGTTCGAAATCAAGGCGCGTCGCTGACGCAAACGACTTAAAACCTTTAATAGAAAGCGTCTTCAGAAACACAACAGAGTGACCTTAACGAGCTTGCGAACCATGGCCGCGGCAAGGCAGAGACTTATTCACAAATCCAAGGAACAGGAACTAGCAACAATGCCCCCACTAACAACAAGGGCAGGCCAAGGGGTGCAAGGCGAAGGCAGCGAAACACCCCGCCGAGGATCGCCGAATCAGACCTGGGACTGATCGCAGTAGTACGTCCAGCGTCCAGCGAACTTGCTGCGAACCAAAGGTTGACGTGATCGGGGGCTAAGTTCGCCGTGCTTACCGAATACCTGCAGGTGATCCTGGAAGTTGCCAGCGTTGCCCGCAGGGTCAACGAATGGGGCAGCATCGATAGTTGTACCGCGGTACTTCACCGCATCGTTTAAGACGCTAACAACGGAACGGAAGAACCGGCGAACCTCTTGAGTGTTCAACGATGAGCCAGTGCGGTCATACCGCAGGCTGGCCTCGAACAGGATTTCGTCGCTATAGATATCGCCGAGTCCGACGATCACGGTGTCGTCGCACAGAATGGTCTTAAGCCTGCCATCGAGGCGCAATATTTTGCGACCGAAGTCGGTCCATGCCATTGGCCTGGCCAGTGGATCCATGCCCATCTCATCAATCTCGGGCACCGTGTCAACGAGAGGTTGGTCTGCAGGCACGAGGAAGACTTCGAGGGTGTTCTTGGGGTCGATGAGACGTAGCTGACCGGTTTGGGTAAACCCGATCGTAAGCACGGTGTCGTCTTCGATCTTGTCCTTATTTGCGTTGCGGCGCACCGATGTGGTCGGCGACAGTGCGAGTACCAAGCGGTCCTCGGAGTCTAACGAAAACACCAAATGCGTGCCTAGGCGCTCGAGCGCGGTGATCTTCACACCGATCAGCGAATCGGTAAACGTGGTTCGGTTGCCAGATCGCTTGACGACCTTGGCGACCGACACGTCGACACTCTTGATCTTCTTGCCCACGAGATCGCGGTCAAGGTCTCGTCGAACGATTTCGGATTCAGGTAGGAAGATCACGATTGGGGCCTTTGTGATGGTCGGTTGGTTCGTGTGGCTATCACAGCGCGCACGTCACGTTTTCATTGGCAGCCTTGGCCAGCGCAGCTTTCTTGAGAGCGTCGACGGCTTGGCCAGCGGCGGCCTGTTCGGCTTCCTTCTTTGTGGTACCGGTTCCGGTACCTAAGACATCTTCACCAACGCTCACCTGAGCGTCAAATACTCGAGCATGGTCAGGGCCGGTGGCAGCGACGTCGTAAAAAGGTGCAATCTCGAATGTCGCTACTGCGAGTTCTTGAAGCGGAGTCTTGTGGTCGAACCCACCGGGACCATGACGAACAGCGGCGGCTACATGGTCGTCCCAGAGGCGAAGGACGAGGGCCTGGGCGGCATCTATGCCGCCATCGAGGTAGACGGCGCCAATAATGGCTTCGAGCCCATCGGCCAGAATCGACTGTTTGTCGGAACCGCCTGTAGCACGTTCACCTTTACCGAGCCGAAGTGCGTCGCCTAGACGTATTTCACGAGCGATTTCGGCGAGCGTGACAGAATTAACGACGCCAGCGCGAAGCTTGGAGAGTTGGCCCTCGGGAAGCTCCGGGTAATGCACAAAAATTTTCTCGGCGATAGCCAAGCCAAGACCGGCGTCGCCGAGAAACTCGAGGCGCTCGTTTGACTCAACATGCCCGTTCTCGGCGCACCAAGAACGGTGCGATACCGCCAACTTCAACAGCTCGGGGTCAACGAATTCATAGCCGATCGCTGCCGGCAGAACGCTGAGGCCGCTGTCAGAAGTCAGCTGTTTGCCCTGCGGTCGATGTAGTCGATGGCGTCACGGACGGTGCGAAGATCTTCAAGGTCTTCGTCATCAATACGGAAGCCAACGGTTCGCTCGCTGAGTTCTTCTTCGATTGCCTCAACGAGTTCGATCAAGGCCAATGAGTCAGCTTCGAGGTCGTCGCTGAAGCTGTCGCCTTCGTTAATCGCAGACGGCTCAATTTCAAGGATTTCAGCAAGACGCTCTCGCACCAGGGTCACAATTTCTGAACGATCCATGGGACTCGAATTCATTAGGGTCTCGGCGGGCATGGCACCCCTCCTCTAGCTACTCCGATGGGCACCGGAGCCGCCAGAGTATAGCCAAGATTGCCCGAAAAAGTGCATGTTCTGCTGGGCCTGACCGCAAGCGGTAGGTTACACCCAACGGGCGCCCAGACTTACCCAGATAGCTCCCCGATTGCACAAAACGCTCGCGAAAGGCACCATACGGTGGCAAAAGTAACCATTTATCACAACCCTCATTGAGGTTCCTCAAAGAATGCCTTGGCGGTCGCCGAGGACCTAGGAATCGACCATGAGGTCGTCTTGTACATGAAAGAACCACCTGACGAAGCCATGCTGAAGAAGATCGTGGCTGGTCTGGAAGATCCAGTCGAGGACCTGGTTCGCAAAGATTCAAAATTCAAAAAGCTTGAACTTAACCCCGACGACTATGTCGACAACCCCGATGCTGTCGTTGCATTGCTGGTCCGACACAAGGCGCTATTACAACGCCCGGTTGTCGTGCACGGTAAGAAAGCCATGATCGGTCGCCCCAAGGACCGTATCGGCCCGTTCATCCAAGGAAAATAGCTAGAACACAGGTCGCTGGACCCTGCGTGGTCGCCAGATTCGCTGTCGGGTGGAAATAGCGAAGACTGCTATCCTGTCGCACATGCCCAGGAGACACACCACAACATGACAAGCCTGCAAACACGAACCCCTGCCGTAAACCTGCCCGAACAAGACCGAGCGGCATTCGTCATCCGCGTGTATCAACACGTTCTGGCTGCTGTCGTAGCATTCGTCGCTATTGAAGCGTTGTTCTTCATGACCGGCGTTGCCGAAAGCATCTATGACATGACCTGGGGAAGCGGTGGCGGCGGCCGTTGGCTCCTCATGCTCGGCGTCTTCATGGTCGGCCAATGGTTTGTGAACCAAGCTGTTTCAGATCTCGACAACCCAGCCCGGCAATACGCCGGTCTTTTTGGTAGCGCTGCGATCTATGCGGTGATCTTTGCTCCGTTTCTCTGGTACGTCTACAACGTAAAGAACAGCAGCAGCACGGTTGCCTCAGCCGCAATCGTCACTGCAATTGGCTTCGCTCTATTGAGCTTCGTAGCCTTCACCACTCGCAAAGACCTCTCGTTCATGCGGCCACTCGTCATGTGGGGCTTTGGTGGTGCGATGCTCATGATCGTTGCTTCGGTCCTGTTTGGTTGGAACCTAGGCACCTGGTTCTCGGTTGCGATGGTCGGCCTATCGGGCGCCGCAATCCTCTACCAAACACAGAACATCATCCGTAACTTCCCTGCAAACGCCCACGTGGCGGCAGCAGTCCAACTCTTCGGTTCGGTCATGACCATGTTTTGGTACATCTTGCGGATCTTCGCCTCACGCGACTAACACAAACAAACAACAAGTCCTTTTGACTCGATCCCGGCACTTCCATGCCGGGATCGTTCGTTTGGCATCAAAGTGCCCCGACTCAGAGACCTGGTCGCCATCGACCAGGTTCGGTGGCAGCATTCATGGTGTGGTCCCGATGCTCTCGATTTAGGCCCCGAACGGTTCGTCTTCGACGAAGCCATTTGTGAAGTCATCCTGTGTTTCGCTCCTGAACCGAGGTTCTGGAACTTTTGGGACAGAACCGTTACCGAGCGAACCGTTGACTGCGGACGAAACTCCACCGATGACATTGCCGATCTACTCATTACCTCAGGCCAAGGCGACCTTCAAGCCGAAGAAGAATCGCTCACCACACGCTGCTGCAAAGACGGGATCTGGCCGGGTCAAACAATTCTGTAGGCGCCGCTGCATGACGACCCTCCACAGTAAGCATCGCTCGACCGAGGGCCAAAACCATGAAAGCCAGATGCAGCCGATGCCCGGCCTTCAGCTCCAGGGTCGCCCGTTTTCGGGCCGTACGTCTCGAAATATACGGCCTAGCGCTGAGAGATCTGGCCGATCTCGTTGGCAACCGATTAACGCAATGCCGCAATACGCTTTTCGAGCGGCGGGTGAGACATCAAGAACTTACCAAGACCAGTGGGCACGCCGGGCTTGATGCCAAACGCTGAAACCTCGTCGGGTAATGGTTGCCCAGGATGCTGACGTTGCAGCGCCTCGAGCGCTCCGATCATTTTGGGAGCCCCTGACAACGCTGCGGCACCAGCGTCAGCCTTGTACTCACGACGACGGCTGAACCACATGACGATCATGGATGCGAAGAAACCCAAGACAACCTGCAACACCATGTAGAGGATGAAGTACGCACCACGCCCACCACGACCCATCGCGCTCGTGATAGCCGACGCGAGAACGCGTGCAATCAGGATCACGACGGTGTTGAGCACGCCTTGAATGAGCGTCATGGTGACCATGTCACCATTCGCAACGTGCGAAATCTCATGAGCCAGCACCGCCTCGGCCTCATCGGCGCTCATGTTCCTTAGCAAACCAACGCTGACCGCGACGAGAGCATCATTTCGTTTCGCTCCAGTGGCGAACGCGTTGACATCGTCAGATGGATAAATCGCCACGTCCGGCATAGCGATGCCAGCCGCAGCGGCTTGGCGCCCAACCGTGTCCAAGAGCCACTTCTCAACGTCGTTCTGCGGGGCAGTAATCACTTGCGCGCCGGTACTGCGCAACGCAATCTTCTTCGACATCGCAAGAGAGAAGAACGCTCCGCCGAAACCAAAGATCGCAGAGAAGATTGTGATGGCGATGATACTCGACGGCTCGAGGCCAAACAGTGCGGCTACACCGGTGAACAGAGCGATTGCCGCAATATTGGTTCCGATAAGCAAGCCCATACGCATGCCGAAGCCACTGCCGGGCTTCTTTCCCTGCGGCTTCATCTCGTTGAGGTCGGAAATATCCATATGTCACGGGCCCTTTTCTGAACATGATGTGGCTGCCCAAGACAAAGACGGCAGACCTCAAATTCTACCTTCTTTCGCTATTCCCGCTCTGTCGTTACCTCTACCTAAAACTGACGAAGACCAACTTTGGCCGAGGAGCTCAATGACACAGTCGGCCATGGCGGTGCGGCCCGATCTTCGGGCGATGCTATTGGAGACCACCACCTGGCCTGCACCAGCAGGTGGTCCATCAGCACTCTCGTTGGTTTACATCTCGGCGGACTCTGCACCATCGCCAACGAACTCCCGGGCGAGGTCACCGTCACGACCCGAGCGACTACTCATGATTGGGCTGCACCCACCAATGAGGTTCTCATAGACCACGGGCATCTCGCAGTCAACAACAGAACCCGTAACGGTCACCTTCGATCCAGAGGGCCACGACACCCAGGTCATCGTGACTCACTCTGAAATGCCCAGCCAGGAATAGCCCAGCGCACCTACGACCCCATCGAGGCGCGATTCCAACGCACAACATGCCTGCGGCGCAACTGGGACCCAAACCGAACCGGGTGGCTGGCGCTTGGTGTAAATCGAACTAATCGCCACAGCCGCCGCCGAGGTCGGGAACAATCATGCGAACCTTGGTCGTGGGCATGCCAGGCGTCTCCCATACCCCGGTGCGGGCGCCGGACAGTACTTGAGTTCTGCTCCAAATCGTGGCCGTCTCTCCCTGCTACTGGGCCAGGGTCACTCGTGGCTCAATGCGGCCGCATGGCTCAATGGGGCCGCATGGCTCAACGCACGCGCATCTGGAGCACGTGCCTTCGATTACTCGGTACCCAGAGCCGCGGTGAGTTTGCCGACCAAGTCAGTCTCAGCCAACTCATGAGCTGCGCGGGCAGCATTAAGGATCGCCGTGGCTGACGACGAGCCGTGGCTAATCATGCACACGCCCTTGACACCAACAAGTGCGGCGCCACCCACCGAGTCAGGATTCGCTCGTTCATAGAGCGGAGCCAACGCAGGGAGCAGCAACTCGGCGCCTTGTCGTGCTTCGTCAGAAGAGTCGAACGCTCCGAGCAGCGCGTCGATGATTGCCATGGCGGCGCCTTCGAGCGACTTCAGTGCCACATTGCCGGTGAAGCCATCGGTCACGATTACGTCGACATCTCCGCCGAGTAGGTCGCGCCCTTCAACATTGCCGATGAAGTTGGCACCGATGGCCTGTTGCCATTCAGATTCGTTGAGCAGCGGGTACGCGGCTTTGGTGAGCGGCGAGCCCTTGCTCGCTTCTTCACCGTTCGAAAGCAAACCTACGCGGGGTACTTCAATTCCGAAGCGGGCCCGTGCGTACACAGTGCCCATACGAGCAAACAGCGCAAGTAGTTCGGGGGTGCAGTCAACGTTGGCCCCGGCATCGATCAAAATGTTTGGTGTCCCGCCGCCAAACATAGGAAGTGGGGTCGCGATAGCTGGCCGGCCAACGCCTTTGATGCGTTTCATCCGCAGGGTCGCAGCGGTAAGCGCAGCGCCGGTATTTCCAGCCGAAATCATGCCCGAAGCCCGACCGTCGCGCACCGCTTCTGCGGCGCGCACGAGGCTGGAGTCCTTCTTAGTCCGGACGCTCTTGGTGGGGTCCTCGTCCATGGCGATGACCTCGGACGCCGGAATCACCTCGAGTGAGGTTTCACCAATGTCTTCAGGTCGCCCGACGAGGACAACCGGAATACCTTCGTCAGCCGCGAGCTGCGCGCCAGCGACAATTTGGGCTGGCGCATGGTCGCCACCCATGGCATCGATGGCGATTGGGAGCATAAGTGGCTAACGCTCTCGTCAGTCGACGTCAATGACCTGGCGGCCGCCATAGTGACCGCAATGGCCACACACACGGTGCGGAACCTTTACGAGACCGCACTGTGGGCACATGCTGCGCGCAGGGGCCTTGAGCGACCAGTTTGAAGCCCGGCGAGCACGAGTTTTCGCCTTGGAGGTCTTCTTCTTTGGAACTGCCATGGGGCTCTCCCGGGTTTACGAACGACTCGGCAGACTACCGGCGCCAGGCCCAATTCAGCTCTCAGACAATGACTTCTTTACCAGATAACCCAAAAAAGTAGCCAGTACAGACAGAAGTGAGCTCCCAGGATCGCCGATCATGCAGCTCAGACAGCGTTTGCGGAGCAAAGTCGACATGCCAAGGACCGTAAAGTCACCGAGTTCACACAGGATGTGGAATGCAGCAACGGATCAGGACAATCCCAACTAACGCTAATTGTCGAAGGTGATCTCAGACAATGCGGCCCAGCGCGGGTCACCGGGGGACTCGACATCAGGTTCGGGTTCGACAGCGACAGTGGTCGGAAATCGGCTCGGGTCCGGACCGGCGCAATCTTCACTGCACAAAGGGGCGATAGGTAGGTTGAGCAGGACTGCCTCGCGAATCATCGGCTCGAGATCGACCTCGTTCTCTGCCAGAAGGTATGTTTCGCCTTCGATCGGTCGGGTCTGAAACACCTCTCGCAGCCTTATATTGCTCGAACCATCGCGGTCTTCGAGACAACGCCGGCATGGGCCAATCCAGTCGACCGTGATCAACCCTTGCGCGATTATTTCTTCGCCAGCGCCCTCTAGTTGCAGATCGAGGTGCAACTGCGTGGCTCGAACTTCGGCAGTTCCAAGCACCACACCATCTGGCGGCGGCACAGATAGCTCGAACCGGCTCTGCTTTCCAGGCTGGCGCTTGAGCGGTGTGATGTCGACGACAAGGGCCGACTTGGCCATGGGCTAGTACTCCTGAGCTTCAGGCGGGAGCGGCGCTTGCATGGGGTCACCCATTGGCGATGGTCGCTCATTGAGCGGGGGTTGTGTTGGTGCGAGAACCTGCTCATCGAGTTCGTCAAGTAGGTCGCCTTGCAATTTGGCCCGGCCAGCACCGACCTGCCGCAGTGTTCGTTGCAACACATTCTCGAAGCTTCCAAGCTTCTGATCGCAATAGTCCTCGGCTTCAAGGCGTAGTTGACGAGATTCGGCTTCGGCTGTCTCGAGGACCTTGCGAGCGCGAGCCTCGGCAGCCTTAACTACTTGGGTTCGCTGCACCATCTGTTCAGCACGATTACGAGCCAAAGCAACAATCTCGTCGCCTTCTCGCCGAATTTTGGCGCGGAACTCTTCGCGTTCCTTCAACAACCACCTAGCGGAACGAAGTTCCTCAGGCATATTGGCCTGAATCTCATCGATCCGGGCAAGGACCTCGTCCTTGTTAATTGTTGAGCTAGCAGACAGAGGAAGCGCGCGAGCTGACTCGATCACGTAGCGAAGCTCAGCTACGAGATCGGCAACACCAGCAGGCGCGCCCTGAGCAGGCGCGGCTCCGTCTCTGTCATCGAATGGACGGGAATCAGTCACTACCGTCTATTTTGGCACGCAAACGTGCCAAAACCGGACCAGGCACCATGGAACTTACGTCACCTTCAAGTCGAGCTATCTCGCGAATGTACTTCGAAGCGATAAAAGCACTCGAGGTTGTGGACGGCAAGAACATGGTCTCGACCCCCGAAAGCTGCCTGTTTATTTGCGCTTGCTGAAGCTCACTTTCAAAATCAGCAGCGGCCCGCAGGCCTTTGATGATGAAGTCAACCTCATACTCCTCGGCCAGCGTCACAACCAGACCGGTGTGCATCATGGGTCGGACATTCTCGACCCCGTCGAAGACCTCACCGATAATTTCGCAACGCTCGGCCAACGTAAAGACACCGCTTCCCTTTCCGGGATTGCCGACGGCTGCGACGATGACTTCGTCAAAGACCTGAGCTGCCGTGGCGACGATCTCGACGTGTCCGTTGTGAATCGGGTCGAAGGACCCCGGGTAAAGCACTCGTGTCACGCGTTGGGCTCCCTTAGCACTGCGCCGGCGTTTCTCAGGATCCGAAATCGGGTCCGCTGACGATACTGACCACGGTACTTCCATAGGTACGCTCACGTAACATTTCCCACGGCTCAGCAACCTCGATTCGATGATTCGATTCGGCCACAAACAGTCCTGCCTGGGTGGCCAACAATAGTTCGTCCCATTCGTCGAAGCCATAGGGAGGATCTGCCAGCACTACGTCGTGGTGTCCAGCCGTCGCAACCCAGCGCATCGAATCGGCGGCCACGACCGTCGCCTGCTCGCCGAAGCCAAGGGTTTCAATGTTCTTTCGCACTGCCGCCAACGCGCTGCGGTCTCGTTCGACGAATGTTGCGTGAGTAGCCCCGCGACTCAAGGCCTCGAGGCCGAGCGCTCCGCTGCCAGCGAACAGATCAACAAACGTAGCGTCCTCGATCGCGTCAAGGCTGAACAAGGCATTGAAGGTTGCCTCGCGGACTCGGTCGGTCGTTGGTCGAGTTGTCAAGCCGTCGGGAACAACCAGCCGTCGCCCGCGTGCTGATCCAGCAACTATTCGCACCGCTCCAGTATGCCCGGCAGTTGCAGCCCATGTGTACGAGGCGACAAGCTCCCCGAGATGGCTGCCTCCCAGTAGAGTCGAGCGATGGACGTGCCTGACGAGATCATCTGTGTCGAGTGCCAGGGAACCTGCTATCGCCTGACCCAACGGCCCGACGATGACCCCTTCCTGCCCGGTGACTTCGTGGCCTATCGCTGCCCCGAGTGTGCCGAACGCTTCGACTTGGTCATGGAAGACGACGCTGACGAAGTTCACTAGATCTGAACGAAATCAGAGCCATCAGCACTGGTTTCGTCAAGTGGCGCTCGCTCTACTGTGGTGGGCGCCAGAAGCCGAGCAACGGTGGTGATCCCTCGACAGTGAGTTCACCAGTCTCCACGTATCCGTGCCGTTGGTAGAAGCCATAGTTTCGCGGATTGCTCGATTCGAGGTACGTGGGAAGGCCCAGAGCGTCTGACTCGGTAAGCATGGCACCGAGTACCTTGCTGCCAAGCCCCTGGCTTTGGCGGTCGGGACGGGCCCCAAGGATCCCAAGATACCAATGAGATTCTTGCGGACGAAGTTCAGCCATTGCAGCGCTGAGCTTGCCGGTAATTGCGATGCGGTCACCCAATTGTTCGACGAACGCCAACGTGAATGGCATCGCTTGGCCATCGCGAAGCTTCTCGTTCTCAGAAGACGACGATTCGCTCGGTGCCGTCCACAACGCGACCGCTCCTTCGTCGACGATCGAGTGAATTACGTCGCCGGGCAGGCTTCGGGCGACCAGCAAACGTGCGAGCACCATGCCCGTCTTGACCGGAATGGTGCGTTCCGTCTCATAGATCCATTGCCAGATTGGATCGTCAGCGAACGACACAGCGACGGTGTGTGCAACAGATTCACGGGCTTCTTGGCCAACACGACGGACCTCAGACATAGCGGCTCTTCAGGACGCCGGTCCTCATGGTTTTGGGTTCGCGCTTCAGCCCTCTCCGCGTGGCCAATCCAGCCGTTAGGGATTTTATGTAGACGTTCATGGCACCATCTTGGAGCATGGAAGAACCTGAACCAGCATCCCCGTGGGCGCTCCAGCTCGCCGCCCGGGTTGAGAAACTCAGCCCGCCAAGCACTGCCGCGGTCTGCGCCGCAGCTGCGCTTGCCACAATCGCCTTGCTCGACGACGAACGCTCGCAGCCCAATGGCATCTGGCACACCCCAGTCCAGACGTGGAATGGCGAACGGATCAGAAAGATCGTTCGACGCGCTCGAGCATCGGCATGGGAGCGCGCCCAGTCTGTCGGTGGCGTCACGGTCCTTCATGACGGTGCCGAGGTGCGAGCCTTCGTGCCATCACCAATGGACCAGGCCCCACGCGAAGTCACCAAGCTGCAGATCCAGTCCACGTCATTAGACGAAGTCCAACCCATCAGTGCTCTGCCCAACCTCGCTCCCTCGACCCTGGTCATAGCTATCACACCCCACTTCACTATGAGCTGGGGGAAACAAGCAGCCCAGAGCGCCCATGCCGGGCAACGGGCGTGGATGTTTGCCGACCCGATGGTGCAAGCTGCGTGGGATCACGCCGACCGCCCTCTGGTGGTGCTTCACCCTGATGCTGCGTTGTGGGATGCACTCGACGACGTTGCCACGACCCGCATACATGATGGCGGGTTCACCGAGATCCCGCCGGGCACGAACAGTTCGATTGCCTGGTTCACAATCTGACAACGGCCCGCCACGGCTCGCGATCGGTCCCATGCTGCGGCTGCCCCAGCCTTAAGCCCAAGCGAAACGGGAACTACCTCAGTCTGGAAGGGAGCCGACTGTGGGCGTCTTGCTGATTCTCCCCGTGGATTGTGCTGGTGTTGCTCAGCACGGCCTCTACATCACGCACCGTCTCGATCGACGAGACAGGTGCAGCTTCCACCGCTGGAATTGCGCCACGACCGACGCCGACGGTGCCGCTTGAGAATTCTCGAAGGCTTCTCGCTGGCTCGCATGCGGGCCGTGGTGACCAGCAGGGCAAAGGCATCGGTCGCTCCATCGCCTTGCTCCTAGCCGAAGCAGGCGCCGACGTGATCGTCAGCGCACGCGCTCAAAGCGACGTCACCGCTGTGGCAACAGAGATCACTGCCCTAGGGCGCTGCGGCTGGGCGTACGGCCACCGTCGTTCGATCATAAACATTTCGTCTGCTGCTGCTCGTGGAGCTAGGCCAAGGTAAACGTTTTCGAAGCGGCCGTGAATCCGTTGACAGCGACGTTCTCTTTTGAGTTCGCCCCTAACGTTTAGATCAAGGCCGTGTCACCGAGGCCCGTGGCGACGCAGAACTTCATCGAGAGCATTGGCTATGAGAGCGAGCACAAGGACATGGCCAACACGCAACTGCGGATTCCGCTTGGACGAATCGGGACTGAGCCTGACACCCGTGCCGCTGTGTGAACAAATGTGCCGTCGGGCAAGGCGCCGAGTCAGTCATAGAAGGAGCACGACACTGGTAGGTGCGGTTTATTGCTCGTGTTTCGCAGATCATCATTTCGAACCACGCGCATCATGTCTCAACCGGCCATCGCATCCGCTCGCACCAACGACATTCTTGCTAGTCCTGCTAGCCCTTTAGCAGAAAGTCGGTCTCATCGTCAGCAAGCAAGGCGTCAACTTCGGCTCGGAGTGCGCTGTGTGTGGCCAGTGTCGGATCTGTGTCTAGGACCGAGAACGCGTCTTCGCGCGCTTTTTCGACCCAATAACGATCACGGCGCAGCGACGCAAGTTTGAGATCGCTGCGGCCCTTCTGACGTTCTCCCATGATCGTTCCTTCGCCGCGGAGTTCCAGATCGATTTCTGCGAGTTCGAACCCATCGGTTGAGTCGACTAATGCTTGCAGACGAGACACCGAGATCTCAGTCGCTCCGCTCGCTACCAGGTAACAAAACGATTGATGCGCGCCACGCCCGACGCGTCCACGCAACTGGTGCAGCTGTGCGATACCGAACCGATCAGCATCAAGAATGACCATCACAGTTGCGTTCGACACATCGACACCGACCTCAATAACCGTGGTCGCGACCAGCGCGTCGATCCGACCTGACCGGAACTGGGCCATAGTCGCTTCCTTCTCGGCCGGGCTGACTCGGCCATGCAGCAGGCCTAGCGAAAGGCCCTGCAACTCATCGGCCTGCAGCCGCACGTAAGTCTCTTCCGCTGAGCTTGCTTCGAGTTTGGTACTTTCTTCGATCAATGGCGTGACGATGTAGACCTGTCGGCCGGCATCAATCTCACCTCGCACGTGCTGCCACATCGCCGGCTCAGCCTGGGCATCAACCCCAGTCAAGTCGAGCTTGCCCTCATCGTTTTCGAATGGCACGCGGATCCATGTTGTTCGAATCGGAATGCGGCCAACCGGCATCTCGTCAAGAACCGACACATCAAGATCGCCGTACACGGTCATTGCTGCGGTGCGCGGAATGGGCGTGGCGGTCATGACCAGTACATCGGGGACTGCCTCGCCAGCACCCTTGTCTCTCAGTGCCGCTCGCTGTTCGACACCAAAGCGATGTTGTTCATCGATGACAACCATTCCCAGGGAACGGAACCCAACCGAATCCTGAATTAACGCATGGGTACCGATCAACAGGTCGATGCGCCCGTCGGTCAACCCTGCATCAATCTTGCGTCGATCAGCTGCGGTCGTACGGTTCGAAAGCAGAGCGACACTGAGAGGACGCGTACCCATCAGCGAACCTTGCCCGAGCGTTTGGTCAATGTCGACCTCGAGCCCCTCGACCATCTCGCGGATACTGCTGTAGTGCTGCTCGGCGAGCACCTCGGTCGGGGCCATGAAGGCGCCTTGGTGTCCACCTTGAATAGCTGCAAGCAAGCCCGCTACGGCCACGACCGTCTTGCCTGCTCCAACGTCGCCTTGAAGCAACCGATGCATAGGCGCTGTCGCCCGAAGGTCCACGAACATCTCTTCGATCGTTCGCCGTTGCGCATTCGTTGGATCGAAAGCCAGGCCAGCCAAAAAGCGATCAACCAGTTCACCATCAGGGTCGTGGGTCACGCCGACCGTCGAAGCCTCGAGCTCTCGTTTTCGCCGCACCAGTGCGACCTGAATACGAAAGAGCTCGTCGTAAATGAGTCGACGCCGGGCGTGGCTGACTTGTTCGAGCGAGTCAGGCGTATGGATGTGGTTGAGCGCCGTTGCTCGATCGATCAAGCCGTGGCGCTGCAAAAGCTGGGCAGGAACAGGGTCGCCCAGCCCGCGCTGGCTGCTTCGGCGAAGTGTCTCCCTGACTGCCGACGAGATCTCGGCGGTGCCGATCCCAGCCTTCTCGCTATTCGGGTAGACCGGCACGATCCGTCCGGTCTGATCACCAATCAGATCGACGATCGGGTTCGTCATTTGGCGGGAGCCGCGGAAGTCCTCGCACTTGCCGAATATGACAGCAGTCATCCCAGCCCGGAGTTGCTTCGTGCGCCAGGCCTGGTTGAAGAATGTGAGGCGCATCTGGCCGGTGTGATCTTTTACATCGACGAACACCATGGTCCGTTTGTTGTTCTTGCTGCGGCGACTAGTCACACTCGCAACCTCGACCATAACCATGCCCTGATCGTCCGGCATCAACTCGGCGATGGTCGCCGAGTTAGTTCGGTCGATATAGCGTCGCGGGTACGTGGTGAGAACGTCGTACAGAGTGTGAACATCGAGTGCAGCGAAGCCAGCTTCGCGTTTGGCCCCGACACCAGTCAGCTTGCCCAGCGGCATGCCGTCTAGCTCAGCAAGTGTGATTCCCTCGGATCGCTCGCTCATCGTCACAAACTCTAGAACAGCCCTCTAACGCAGCCATTGATAGTGAATGCGCGTGGACCTACCCGCTAGCACCCGCTGCAGTCGCTCGTCACGTGGCAACCGCACCGAATCACGCCTGATGGTCGACGGCCCGCTATTCGATGCCCAGGTAGTAGTGGTAGAGCGGTTGTTCACCTTGATGCACTTCAATGTCGAGGTCTGGGTGATTCTCCTCGAGCCATGCTTCGATCAGGGAGGAGCCAGCCTCGGTGGCATCATTGCCAGCGATCAGAGTGACCAGTTCGTGGCCATCGTCTAGTAGCGACTCGATCAGATCGGTCGTTGCGGTCACAACGTCAGAAGCCACCGCGGTAATGCCCGCAGGACCAATACCGATGTAATCGCCAGTTGTTACTGGACCGGCATCGCTATTTGCATCACGCACGGCTTGAGTAATCTCACCAGCGACAATGGACGACGCTGCCGCTGTCATAGATTCGGCATTGTCGTCGACTGTCGCTTCCGGATCGAACTCGAGCAATGCTGCAAAGCCCTCGGTGATGCTGCGAGTGGGCACCACACGCACGATCTTGTGGGTGTGCTCGTTGACCTGGTTCGCCACCGGAATGATGTTCTTGTTATTTGGCAATAGCAGGACTTCGTCTGCTGGCACTTGATTCACTGCTTGCAGGAGTAGCTCAGTCGGTGGATTCATGGTCTGGCCACCGAGCACCATGGCCGTTGCGCCGAGCGATTCGAATATGGCCCGGATGCCCTCGCCGACGCCCACCGTGATCACACCGCACCGAGACTGCTCGGTAGCATTGAGAATGATGCTCGCTTCGCCTTCTGCTACAGCGGGAGCGTTCGGGTCATGGAGCGTCTCCATGTGCTCGAGTTCTTCGAGCAGGTCGGTCACCCGAATCTTATGAGGGCGCCCGACTGCAATGCCGGCTTCGATACATCCACCGATGTCGTCGCTATGGATGTGACAGTTCCACAATCCGTCGCCACCAACGACCACGATCGAATCGCCGATGTCGGCCCACGCTGAACGAAACTCACCGATGCGATCATCGGAGGCATCGAGAAAGAACATGACCTCGTAGCGCAGGTCAGCAATGCTCTTTTCGCCGCCGGTTACTGGGGCTGATGGAGTAGTCGTCTGAGACATTCGAACAAAGTCGGTCGGAGCGACTGGCAGCACCCGACCGTCGATGGTGTGCAAAAGTGCGTCGACCAGAAGCAGTAGTCCTTGACCGCCGGCGTCGACGACACCAGCGTCCTTAAGAACCTGAAGCATCTCGGGAGTGCGGGCAAGTGCGTCATGACCCTGAGCCTGACCTGCTTCGAGGGTCGCCACCAGGTCGGCGCCGGTGTCAGCTGCAGCAGTGGCGCCTTCAGCTACTTCACGGACCACAGTCAAGATCGTGCCTTCAACGGGGCGTTGCACAGCCCCATAAGCCGCTTCTGCAGCCACGGAGAAGGCTTTGGCCCATACCTGGGCATCTTCGGTTCCCGCAGCACATTCGGTGCGGACAGTGTCGGCGAGGCCTCGCAAAATCTGCGACATGATCACGCCAGAATTGCCTCGGGCACCCATGAGCGAACCATGACTGATTGCTTTACACACCGCGTCGAGGCCATCTGCGCCTTCGAGTTCAACACATACCGACTCAAGGGTGAGTGACATGTTCGTGCCGGTATCGCCGTCGGGAACCGGGTAGACGTTGAGCGCGTTGATCATTTCCTTGTGACCCATCAACAGGTCACGGAAGGTTGCAATAACGGATCGGATCTCTTGCGCGCCAAGTCGCTGGGCCACAGACACGGCCGTAAGCGTACGCGGTCGACGGCCAACTTGAATCGTCTCGCCTTGCAATTACTCGCTACTACCTTGAATCACTTGGGTCCAACGAAACAGGACGAGCCCGGACTACCTGCGGACCGAAGCACTCATATCAAGCGGTGTCGTGCATCTCTTGCCGCAAAGGTGGTTGCATCACCAGCAAATTTTTGTGGGATCGACAATGCTGCATTGCACGCAAACCGAGAGCTATTTCAGGACAACCCTGGGTTCTTGAGCGCCTTAGCGAAGTTGTGGTGTCGCGTTCACCCGTAGCGACGTAAGACAGGTCTCACGTCTCACGTATTCTGCGTAGAGATGAGAACGTGTTGGCCCTCGACATGTTCGTCGAGAAGCCAGGCGTGAGCGGATCATAGAGCTTCGACATCGGTGCAGCCTCCCTGTCGAGTCGGAGGCGTAGCTGCGCCTTCACGTGGCGCTCACGGATTAAAGAGTCGAGTAACGTCGCTGCATGACGCTAGTGAAACCGGATCTGGTTCTTGACAATGCAAACGTAATCACCGTCGACTCGGGCCTGCCTCGGGCGGCGAGCATCGCCATCTTGGGTGATCGAATCGTTGGTGTCGGCAAACGCCATGCCTTCGCGACGACGGGCGCTCGTTCAATCGACATGGACGGCGCAACAGTCGTCCCCGGCTTCAACGATGCGCACAACCATATGGCTATCTATGGCGCAACGTTGAACGAAGTCGCAATCCAACCAGCGATAGCCAAGTCGGTCGAAGAGATCCTCGACGCTATTGCCCGTAGCGCCGCTGAGACCCCAGCAGGCGTGTGGGTGATCGCCACGGGGTACGACGACAACAAGCTCGCCGAACGACGACACCCAACTCGCCAGGAACTTGATCGCGTTAGTCCCGACAACCCGGTGCTGCTGAACCACACCTCCGGTCACTTCTGCGTGGTCAACACCGCAGCGATGCGGCTTGCACGCGTCGGCGAGGTCGCTGTTCCCGAAGGCGGTGTCGTCGCGCTCGACGAAAACGGTGAACCGAACGGACTGCTTGAAGAACAGGCTCAAACACTGGTTCGGGGCTTGCTGCACCCGCGGGCGATCGCCGACATCGTGCAGAACTTGGGCGCTGCATCAGACAAGTATTTGAGCGAAGGAATCACCAGTTGCCAAGAGGCCGGAGTCGGCGGAATCTTGGGCACAAAAGAACCACTCGAACTTGCCGCCTATCAACAGGCACGACGCGACGGCCGACTGCGAGTTCGAGTCACCTTGATGCCGTCCGTTGAGACTCTGCATGCCACCGACCACCACGTCGATGACGACGAACCCTTCGTGCTCGACCTGGGCCTGCACTCCGGATTCGGGGATGACTGGCTCAAGTTCGGTGCCACCAAGATTTTCGCCGACGGCTCGCTCATCGGCCGCACCGCTGCCATGTTCGACGACTTCGAAGGCGAGCCCGGCAACAACGGCTATTTCCAGATGGACGAGGTTCGTCTGCATGGCCTGATCATGAAAGCGCACCGTTCTGGCTGGCAAGTCGCAGTCCACGCGATTGGTGACCGTGCCGTTGCCTCGGTGCTCGACGGATACGACGCAGCTCTGCAGAAGTACCCCCGCGACAACACTCGCCATCGTATCGAGCACTGCGGCATGACTCGAGCCCAGGACGTCACCCGCATCGCCCGGCTTGGTGTCATCCCCGTGCCACAGGCACGTTTCATCAGCGAGATCGGCGACGGCATGGCACGCGCGATCGGCAGTCGCAAGCCCGATTGTTATCGCATGCGCAGCTTTCTTGATGCAGGCGTGGTTCTGCCTGGTAGCTCCGACCGGCCAGTCGTCAATGGCTCTCCCCTGCTCGGCATTCATGACCTAGTAAACCAGCGCACAGACGACGGCGAACCCTTCAATCTGCACGAAGCCCTTACGGCCGAAGAGGCGCTGCACGCTTACACCCTCGGATCTGCCTACGCAGCGTTTGACGAGAACGACAAGGGTTCGATCGCGAGGGGCAAGCTTGCCGACCTGGCCGTGCTCGATCGCGACATCACCACAACTGACCCCACGGCGATCGACCAGACCAAGGTGCTCGCGACCATGGTTGCTGGTTCGTTCGAGTTCGGCTCATACACCTAGAGAAGCCCGCCGCGTCGGAACTCCTAGACGGAACGTTCACGCAGCTCCAGTCCTTGGCGCTACTAATTGTCGTGTTCTTCTTGTTCGGCGCGTGCACCTCTGCCGAAGTAGCCGACACCGGGCCAGCGCCGACGACCATCGGCACCCTCTCCCAAGAAAAGACTCCCCAAACGGTACAGCGGCGCCCGTCTTTTCTGGAGGGCAGACACCGCCGCTTAGCCAAACAAGTTCATGGAGAACGCGCAACGTCGAGGGCCGTCGTTCCTGGGTGCAAAGAAAAGCCCACGCAAACGGGCGAATAGGCCTAGCCGACTTCCTTTTGTGTTCGTTGACTTCGACAACTTCTGAAGCGCCATACCAAGCGGAGCCAGCCAGCGAGAGCACCATAACGGCTTGGAGCAACTTGGTGAAGTAACGGACGCGCTGGTTAGCTATCGGGGAGTCAGGCGTGAGGGTCTCAATTCGCTGCTTATCGTCCGAGTAACAATCTCAATAGCGACGATGGCGATTAATGAAAGTGCCGACCCGGCTAGGAATATCGATGCTTTCATCCTCCTGCTGAAGCCAGAAGCAGCCAGAAGCTGATTGGGGTTGATGCCGAGAACTTCTAGCGAAAATACCCAAACAGATACGCGACGCCATGAAGCGTAGGTCCGCTCGATTGCTAGGAGAATCGTTGCACTTGCTGTTTGCCTGAGGGCTTCAGACGCTCTCAGTGTCTGCCCGCCAATGACCTGGTTTCCTGAGTTTTCCACTTTACTAATCCAACTTTGAGCCTACTTTGGATGGCTCGACCCGATAGCGCTGCGTGACCTCAAAGGCCTAGGAGCCCTATCCGAACCTAAGCCTCAGCGACCAGCGATGCCGGTGCCGGTGAATTGCACGCTGTATTCATTTATGAGGGATCACCGAAGCTCTCTGAATGTGGGCCAAACCGCATGCCGAGCTGAGCTGGGCCCGTCCGCGAAGCCGAGCAGCGACCAGCAGTGTCTTGAGCTGACTCCACTGGTGCTGTCGATGCTCTGGCTAGGTGCGGACGCAGGTAACCATGTTCCTGGCCTAGACGTTCCTGGCCTAGACGCCGGGCGCAAATCCGCCCAGGCCTAGTTCTTTGTTATCTAAGGGCACGCCCTTCGACGCTTGAAGGTCCCGCCTGTTCATCAGTAAGCACCGGCGTGGTTTCCCAGCTAAGGACGTCACCCCATTCTGCGGCGTGGGCGTACAAGGTCTCTGGTTTATCGGTTTCCACAAGCAACCATCCCTTAACCGAACCGGGTGCGTGCCAGCGCCCGACCATTGTCGATCCATCAGGTAATGGACCTCCTCCTTGAAGGAATCGATCATGGGCTTTGTCGTAACCATCTGACTTAATTGACCATTGCATCATGTACAACATGGCGCGCTCCCCCTGAGCGTGTCAGCGACACCGCCGGTCGGCACTTTGCCTTCAGTCAGCATCCCTGAGAAACCAGCAATAGCACTAGGTAATTTGCAGAGATGCAGGAGGTCTTTTTGCCCGTCCGCATCACTCACTGTCCGTTGAGCTGAAGGTCTGGCTCTGCTTCGACGGGTCGCGAATGGTCGCAGCGGTCGCCACGGTTCGCGAGACAGCACTACTGAATTAATACCCGCTGGCGTCTCCAGCTGGCCGAGTGAATCCTGACTAGAGAGAGACCGGCTCACTAAGCGAGTTCACAAGGCTCGGCAGGCTGATGCGGAATGAGCGCATTGCACCCGCTATGTCGGCCGTCCCC
>Ga0115003_10000338_pt1 | contig 40979 bp, 36 predicted proteins | sample ArcticOcean_MG_C_7_FD_88736 | JGI IMG/M metagenome (GOLD analysis project Ga0115003, IMG submission 88736) | Marine microbial communities from western Arctic Ocean - ArcticOcean_MG_CB11_88 | ecosystem: Environmental > Aquatic > Marine > Oceanic | place: Arctic Ocean: Canada Basin | collected...
GGCATAGGCAGAGCTGGCGAACATAACGAGGGCGAACAAAAAACCGTTAAAGAATTGCTTCATGTAATTATTTAAATCCACTTTTTGTAATTGTCTTTAAACGGCTTTAAAAAGACCGCATAACGTCGTTATAGGTGGCGTACAGCATCAAGCCCATGAGCATAAAGAAGCCTACTTTATAGCCAACCATCTGCACTGCATCGGAAACTGGCGAGCCTTTAATCATCTCAATCAGGTAATAGACAATATGGCCGCCATCCAGCACTGGGATAGGCAAAAGGTTCATTACGCCGAGCATTATACTGAGAATGGCGATAAAGCGAATAAAATTGTCAAAGCCAGATTTTGCCGAGTCTCCAGCGACCTTGGCAATGGTGATTGGGCCACTGAGATTTTTCGGCGACAGATCACCCACCACCAGCTTGCCGATTGACTTGAGCACAAACAAACTGGTCTCGGCGGTCTCTTGAGTGGCGCGAACAGCGGCCCCAAAAACACCGTATTCAACCTCGCGCAACAACTCTTCAGGGTAGGCTCCCAGGGATGCCAGTTGCACACCCAGTTGGCCGACCTGCACACCCTCCCGGTCAACCAATCGCGGAATCACGCTGATCAGCAACCTTTGATCGCCTTCTCGCTCAACCAACAACTCAACAGCGCTATCGGCACTCGAGGAAATACGGCTAATAAAGGCTTCAACACTGAGAATATCTTGCCCATCTATAGCCACCAGTCGGTCACCTTCGCGAAGCCCTGCGGCAAAGCCAGCACCATCTTCGGCGACAGCTCCCAGACTCAAGGCCTCCAGGTCAAAAGGTGGCGTAATGCCCAGCTCCCGCAGCGGTGAAGGCTCGGCGGCCTCGCGCAACCAGGCCGTCACTGGCACCGCCAGTTCATACTCAATAGTGGAATTGGGGTAGGTCACGGTCAGGGGAATATCGCCGCTGCTGCCGATATAACCGAACAGCTGCCGTGATACCGCAGCCCAAGTGGTGGTGCGCTGACCATTTACCGCGACAATTTCAGTGCCCGCTTCAAAGCCTGACTGCTCTGCCAGAGAGCCCTGGATAACCGAACCGGCAACCGGCGCTATACCCCGTTCGCCGGAGAGAAACACGATCCAAAAAGCCACTATTGCCAGAAGAAAGTTAGCCATGGGACCGGCAGCAACAATTGCCAGGCGCTGCCAAACCGTCTTTTGAGTAAAGGCATGGGGTAGATCTTCAGCAGCCACATCCCCTTCACGCTCATCGAGCATCTTCACATAGCCACCTAGAGGCAGCGCCGCTATAACAAATTCGGTGTCCTGGGAATCGCGCCAGCGAAACAGTGGAGTGCCAAAACCAATGGAGAAGCGCTGCACCTTAACGCCGCAGCGACGGGCCACCCAAAAATGGCCGAACTCATGGAAACTGACCAATACGCCAAGGGCAATTAGGGTGAAAAAAATTGTCTGCAAAAGATCCATAATTTATTTCTCTAGGCTTTTGATATACGCACTACTATAGAGGCGTGCTTCGCTATCGGACTCTTGGACTGCCTGAAGTGATTCTGGTTCACAAAGTATCTGACTGTTTAACGTCTGCTCAACAATCTCGGCAATCTGGGTAAAACCAATGCGCTGATCGAGGAATGCCTGGACCGCAACTTCGTTGGCCGCATTCATTATAGTAGCTGCATTAGCCCCCGCTTGAGCAGCGGATCGAGCAATGGCCAAGCTGGGAAAGGCCTGCATATCAGGCTGTTCAAAATCCAGCCGAGCAATTTCAAATAGGTTCAAGTTGGCCACGCCGGACTCAATCCGATGCGGCCAGGCCAAGGCATGGGCGATGGGCGTGCGCATATCCGGATTACCCAGCTGGGCGAGAACCGATCCATCGCTGTACTGCACCAGAGAGTGAATAATACTCTGGGGATGTACAACCACCTCAATGGAGCTCTCGGGAACAGCAAATAACCAGCAGGCTTCAATCAGTTCCAAACCCTTGTTCATCAGGGTAGCAGAATCCACCGAAATCTTGCGGCCCATACTCCAATTGGGATGGGCGCAGGCTTGATCTGGTGTAACCGACTGCATCTGCTCTCGAGTCCAGCCACGAAACGGTCCGCCGGAGGCTGAGAGCAAGAGTTTTTCGACACCGCTATTCCCTGAGCTGCTGTAATCCGTCGGCAGACATTGGAAAATCGCATTGTGCTCGCTATCTATAGGCAATAACAGCGAAGCGGAATCGGCCAATGCCTGCATAAACAGACCGCCAGCCATCACCAGCGCCTCTTTATTGGCCAGTAATATTTTCTTACCGGCCTTCACTGCTGCCAGTGTCGGCACCAGACCTGCCGCACCCACAATCGCCGCCATCACCGTATCGACGGCAGGATCGCTGACCACTTGGCAGAGTGCATCAACGCCATACATTACTTCAGAGGTGCAGCCTGAGGCGCACAACTTGGCCTTTAATAAATCTGCTGAGGCGGCGTCACCAACCACAGCAAATTTGGGATTAAACTGCTGACATTGCAGCGCTAGCTTATCCACCTGAGTGTGGGCCGTGAGGGCAAAAATACTGTATTTGTCCGGGTGTCGAGCAATCACGTCGAGGGTGCTAACACCGATGGAACCGGTTGCCCCCAGCACGCTAATTAATTGCATAATTTAAAATGGGCTCAGCAGGAGAAACAGCAGCGCAAAGAGTGGCAGTGCAGCAATCAGGCCGTCGATTCGGTCGAGCACACCGCCATGTCCTGGCAGAATATTACCGCTGTCTTTAACGCCACTGTGGCGCTTGACCATGCTTTCAAAGAGATCCCCGAGAACCGAATAGAGGGACACTGGAATCACCAGCGCCACCAACATAGTGGTAGTGATTTTTTCGGGCATAAAAGGGCTTAGCGCGGCAATCAAAATGCACTGCAAAAGGATGCCGCCAGAGAAGCCCTCCCAGGTTTTGCCGGGACTGACCGACACCGCCAGCTTGTGCTTGCCGAATAAATTGCCCGCCACATAGCCACCAATATCTGCCAGCGCCACTACCACTACCGCGAACAGCAGCAGCCAGGCGCCGTGAGGCAAGTGCACTATCAATGCAATGGCAACCCAAGTGAGTGATAGCAGCAAGAGACCCAAGAGCCCCAGTATTGGACGCGGCGACCAAAGGATCGCACTGGAGGGATAACCCTGAACCCAGAGGAAGATCACTGCCCAGAGAACCGATGCAGCAAGGCAGAGGTTTTGTGCCAGTGAAATATTGAAACTGCCAGAGCTATTAAGGGTGCCAGAGCTATTAAGGGCGCCAGAGCCATCGAAGGTGCCAAACAGGCTTAAACCTACGGCAGCCAATACCAGAGTCAGTGCCAGCAAGGCTAAATAGACAAGCTTATGACGAGTGGCCTTGAGACCCATCAGATTGCTCCACTCCCAACCCGCCAGCAGCACTATCGGCGCCACGACTAGGGAAAAATGCAGCGCACTTAAACTCATCAGCAGCCCTAGAAAGCCCAGCACCAGAATAACGGCAGTAATCACGCGCTGTTTAAACACTTTTTACAACTCCTCGAGACGGAAGATCGTCAACACCATCGCGCAGACCAAAGCGACGCTGGCGAGAATAGTATTCATCTATAGCCACTGTCAGGGCGGCAGTGTCAAAGTCTGGCCAGTAACAGTCGGCAAAGTAAAACTCGCTGTAGGCCATCTGCCAGAGCAGAAAGTTGCTGATACGCTGTTCACCAGCGGTGCGAATACAGAGGTCGGGATCTGGCAAGCCAGTGGTCTGGAGAAACTTACCCACCGTGGCTTCATCGATATCAGTGGGCCTTAGACGCCCCATCTGAACTTCGGCGGCGATTTTTTGTGCGGCGTTGGCAATGTCCCAACGGCCGCCGTAGTCAACACAGAGTACCAGGGTAAACTTGCCACTGGCAGTCATGCCCTCGGCGTCTGCGATCAGACGTTTGAGGCGGTCGCTAAAGTGGCTGCGATTACCCACCACTCTGAGACGCACGCCATCGTCACGGAGCTTTTTCGCTTCTTTTTTAAGATAGGAGGAAAACAGCGACATCAGGCCGCGCACTTCGAGCTCTGGACGCTTCCAGTTCTCGCTGCTAAAGGCAAATAGACTTACCGCCTCAACACCGCGCTCTTTGGCGGCACGGAGTATATCGCGAATGCGCTCGACGCCAGCCTCGTGACCAGCAATACCGGAGAGGCCGCGCTGCTTGGCCCAGCGATTATTGCCATCCATGATGACCGCAATATGCTTTAGCGGATGGGCCGGGCTTTCAACTCTTGAGCCTGAGCTTGAGCCTGAATCTGAACTGGAATCTACCATCAGAGGTTTCACCACGGAGACTAAATCTCCATCAAGTCCTTTTCTTTGGCTACCAGAGCCTCGTCGATACGGGCGATAAAGCCGTCAGTGATCTTTTGGATCTCATCCTGACCTTTGCGCTCTTCATCTTCACTGATATCTTTGTCTTTCAGCAGCGCCTTGAGGCTCGACATTACGTCGCGACGAACATTGCGCACCGAAATACGACCGTTCTCCGCTTCCGCCTTGGCTTGCTTGCCATAGACTTTACGGGTTTCTTCGGTCAATGCAGGCAGTGGCAGACGAATCACAGCGCCGGCAGTGGTCGGGTTCAAACCCAAGTCAGACTTGAGGATGGCCTTTTCAATCGCCGGCACCAGGCTTTTTTCCCAAGGGGTCAAAGACAGTGTGCGGGCGTCTTCAATCACAATCGAGGCGGCCTGGGCCAGCGGCGTGTTAACACCGTAGTAGTCCACGGTAATGCCGTCTAAAAGGCTAGGATGAGCACGGCCTGTACGAATTTTGTTAAAGGCATTACCCAAAGCTTCAATGGCTTTAGTCATGCGGGTATTAGCTTCAGTCTTTAATTCATTAATCATTTTTCGCCCTCTTCGATCAAAGTGCCCTCGTCGCCACCAACAACCAAATTGAGCAGTGCGCCCTGTTTGGACATGCGGAAGACGCGCAGTGGCATATTATGTTCGCGACACAGACAGATGGCAGTCAGATCCATAACCCCGAGCTTTTTATCCAGCACCTCATCATAGGTGAGATGATCATAGAGTTCGGCGGTTGGGTCGAGCATCGGATCAGCAGTGTAGACGCCATCGACTTTAGTAGCTTTGAGTACAACATTAGCTTCGATCTCAATACCGCGCAAACAGGCGGCAGAATCGGTGGTAAAGAAAGGATTGCCGGTACCGGCTGCAAAAATAACCACGTCACCATCTTTTAAATAGCGAATCGCACGACGGCGGTCATAGTGCTCGACAACACCGCTCATGGGGATTGCCGACATAACATGTGACGAGATATTGGTTCGCTCGAGTGCATCGCGCATCGCCAAGGCATTCATCACCGTGGCCAGCATACCCATATGATCGCCGGTGACACGATCCATGCCAGCCTGGTTAAGAGCGGCGCCACGAAACAAATTGCCGCCACCAATCACCAGACCAACCTGAACACCAATACCCACTAACTGGCCAATTTCAAGAGCCATACGATCGAGAACCTTGGGATCTATCCCGAAGCCCTCTTCTCCCATCAACTCCTCACCGCTGAGTTTGAGTAGAATTCGCTTATACTTTTTCTCTTTTCCAGCTAATGGCATATCGGATCCTTTATCGTATTTAGCTTGTCTTAGTTAGCACCCTGAACCTGTGCAGCAACTTCAGCTGCAAAATCAACTTCGTCTTTCTCGATGCCTTCGCCAACTTCATAGCGGGTAAAGCCAACAATCGTAGCACCACCGGCAGCAACTAGCTTACCAACAGTCATATCGGGATCTTTAACGAAAGGCTGGTCGACCAGACTGCTTTCTTTCAAGAACTTATTAACACGTCCCTGAACCATTTTCTCAACGATTTCAGCGGGCTTGCCACTCTCAGCTGCCTGGGCAACAAAGATAGCGCGCTCAGCTTCAATTACGTCAGCAGGCATTTGGTCCGAGCTAACAACAGCAGGGTTAACCGCTGCAACATGCATGGCCACATCACGAGCCAAAGCTTCATCGCCACCACTTAGGCCAACGATAACAGCAATACGCATGTTGCTGTGAACATATCCACCCACGACTGGCGCTTCAATGCCCGCCAAACGACGTGGAGAGACATTCTCACCGCATTTTTGTACCAGTGCTTCACGAGCAGCTTCAAGATCGCCAGCCATAACCGCTGCCATATCGGTCTGCTTCGCCGCAAAACTTGCATCCAAAACAGTTTGAACAAAACCTTGGAAGCCCGCATCGCGAGTTACAAAATCAGTCTCACTGTTAATTTCCACAACCTGTCCGTAGCCATTCTCAGTTTTCACTGCAACCAGACCTTCAGCTGCTGTACGACCGGCTTTTTTCGCTGCTTTCATGCCGCTGGACTTGCGTAGCTCTTCAATTGCCTTATCAATATCACCATCAGACTCAGCCAGTGCACGCTTGCACTCCATCATGCCAAGACCGGTGCGATCGCGCAGCTCTTTTACCAAAGACGCCGTTACCTGTGCCATTGTATTCCTCTCTAAATCATAAAATTAGTGTTTAAAAAAGGGGGCTCTGGCCCCCTTTGATGTTGCATAAAATAGGTTGCTACGACTACTCAGCCACTGCGTCCTTAGATGCTGGAGCTTCTGGAGCTGCTTCAACCGCTGGAGCCGCTTCAACTACTGGCGCTGCTTCAGCTGCCGGAGCCGCTTCAACTGCTGGTGTAGCCTCTTCAGCTACTTCAACAAACTCATCTTTGCTAGACACTGCAGCAGACTGCGCTTTGCCTTCAAGCACTGCATTGGCAATAGAGGCTGCGTAGAGCTTGATAGCGCGGATTGAGTCATCGTTACCGGGGATCACGTAGTCGACGCCATCAGGATTGCTGTTGGTATCAACAATACCGACAACTGGAATACCCAGCTTGTTGGCTTCGTTGATAGCAATGCGCTCGTGATCAACATCGATAACGAAAAGGATGTCGGGCAAGCCGTTCATATCCTTAATACCACCGATTGAATTTTCCAGCTTATCCTTCATGCGCGTGCGCATCAGAACTTCTTTCTTGGTCAGACGCTCAAAGGTGCCATTGGCTTCCTGAGTTTCCAATTCGCGGAAACGACGGATAGAAGCACGAATAGTCTTATAGTTGGTCAACATACCACCCAACCAGCGATGGCTGACATAAGGCATGCCGCAACGCTCAGCTTCTTCTTTGAGGATTTTTTGTGCAGCACGCTTGGTGCCAACAAAAAGAATTTGATTGCCCTTGGCAGCTTCTACACGGAGGATTTCAAGTGCTTCATTGAAAGCCGGTACAGTTTGCTCAAGGTTAATAACGTGAACTTTGTTTCGTGAGCCAAAGATAAACTTGCTCATCTTTGGGTTCCAGAAGCGGGTTTGGTGACCGAAGTGAACACCAGCCTGCAACATATCGCGCATACTTACAGAAGACATAATTTTTCCTTTTGGGGGTTAAGCCTCCACGTACCCCAGTAGATCAACCATTCAAGCTAATAAATCGCTTTTAGGCACCCAGATCACTGTGTCGGAACGTGTGTGTCGTTTAAAAAAAGTTTAGTTACATTAACGCCTGCTGAGACATCTCACCAGACGGCGCGCTTTATACCATATTGGTTAGGCTAATTAAAGCAAAAATGCTTGTGAGATTGGCTAACCGGCAAGATCATTCGCGGAGCCCAGATACAGCTTTTGACCTAAGCTTTACGCCAATCATCGACAGGGCTAGACCAGTGGGATAGATAGACGAATAGATAGCAGGGTGAATAGTTTACGTATAAGGCCCAAAGGCACTCCCCGAATGGAACTTTGATGCGTACAATACCCACAATTCTTACATAAACGAAGGCCACTCATGACCATACAACTAAGATCCGCGGATGATATTGCCAAAATGCGCGTTGCAGGACGCCTAGCCGCCGAAGTCCTCGAGCTGATTGGCCAATATGTAGTCCCAGGTGTTAGCACCGAAGAACTCGACAAAATCTGTCACGACCATATAGTCGATGTGCAGAAAGCTATTCCAGCCTGCCTCGGCTATCGTGGATTTCCGAAATCCGTCTGCACCTCAGTGAATCACGTGGTCTGTCACGGTATTCCATCAGAGAAGAAAATCCTCAAAAACGGCGACATTATCAATATTGATGTGACTGTTATTAAGGAAGGTTGGTACGGCGACACCAGCAAGATGTATATAGTCGGCGATGTCGCGCCTCATGCCCAGCGTCTGATCGATATATCCCAAGAGTGCCTCTATAAAGCCATCGATATGGTCAAGCCTGGGGTTCGTCTCGGCGATATAGGCCACGTTATTCAAACCCATGCTGAAGCCAACTACTATTCAGTGGTCCGCGACTACTGCGGTCACGGCATTGGCATGGAGTTCCATGAAGAGCCCCAAGTACTGCACTACGGCAAGCCCGACACCGGAATGGTTCTAGAGGAAGGCATGACCTTCACTATTGAGCCCATGGTCAACGCTGGCAAGTACAGCACCAAGATCAAATCCGATGGCTGGACCGTTGAAACCCGCGATGGCCGACTCTCCTCTCAGTGGGAGCACACCATGGTCGTCACCAGTACCGGTGTTGAAGTCCTGACCGCCCGCCACGAAGAACCCTACAAGAAAAACTAACCATGCATCCAAAAACCTACCTCGTGCCACTTTTCTTTGATGAGAAACGCTTTGTTGCGGATATCGAAAGTGGCGAGCCCATAGACGTATTCCGCGCCGCACTAGGCTTCGCCAACGAGCATTTCAACAAGCGCTTTGACGAGGGTGAAAATGTTCACCAGCTGGTCAATGAACGGGCCCATTTTGCCGACCTGATTCTGCGTCATGCCTGGAATCGTTTTGAGTGGGGCGGAGATATCAGCCTGATCGCGGTAGGCGGCTATGGCCGTGGCGAATTACATCCACATTCTGATATTGATCTGCTGATCCTAATGCGTCGCGACAAGCCTCAGCGCTATCGTCAGAGCATCGAACAGTTTCTGACCTTCCTCTGGGATATCCAACTCAAGATTGGACACAGCACTCGCAGTGTTTCCCAGTGTGTCGACGAAGCCAAGGGCGATATTACCGTGGCCACCAATCTGATGGAGACCCGCCTCCTCGCCGGTGATAAAGAGCTGCTGGACAAACTTAAAACCAAAACTGGGCCGAATAAAATATGGGCCTCAGAAAAATTCTATCACGGCAAAATCGACGAGCAGAAAGCCCGCCACCGCAAACACGGCGACACCGAGTACAACCTTGAACCCAATATTAAAGAAGCCCCAGGGGGCCTCAGAGATATTCAGGTGTTCAACTGGACGGCGAAACGCCACTTTCAAGTGCATCGCCGCTCTCTATTGATCGCCGAAGGCTTTCTGTCTGAAGAAGAATACGCCACGGTGCGCAGTGACGAAGAGTTCCTCTGGAAAGTGCGCTACGGCCTGCACCTGATCACCGATCGCCCGGAAGAGCGCCTGCTGTTTGATTATCAGCGCAAGCTGGCGGTCATGTTCGGCTATGAAGACAGCCCAGAGCGACTCGGGGTCGAGAAGTTTATGCAACGCTACTACCAGGTAGTGATGTCGGTTCGCGAGCTCAATGAAGCCTTGTTGGAATATCTCGACGAAGCCATTTACCGAAAAAACAAAGCCAAGGTTGTCACCCAAATCAATTCGCGCTTTGTGATTCGTGACAACGATATAGATACCACCGACGAATCGGTGTTTGTGGAACATCCCTCCGCGCTCCTCGAGCTCTTCGCCATCATGGGAGAAAACGACAACATCGAAGGTATTCGTGCATCCACTATCCGTCAGATCCGACTCCATCGCAGCCTGATCGACGATTCGTTCCGTGCAAGCCCGGAAAATCGTGCCCTGTTTATGCGCATATTAAAGGCACCCTACAAACTCTCAAACCAACTTCAGCGCATGAATCGCTTCGGCATTTTAGGGGGTTACCTGCCTGAGTTCGGCAAAATCGTCGGCCAGATGCAGCATGACCTATTCCATATCTATCCAGTTGATGTGCACACCCTTGAAGTGGTACGCAATGTTCGCCGCCTAACTCTGCCCGACGTAGCGGCCAAGTTTCCGGTGGCCGCACATATCTATAAAAACTTCCGCAGACGGGAATTAATCGTTATAGCCGCCCTGTACCACGACATAGCCAAGGGCCGCGGTGGTGATCACTCAACTCTGGGCAAAGTCGATATCGCCAACTTTGCCGAGCGCCATGGTCTCAAACCCCAAGAGATCGAGCTGCTGACGTGGCTGGTAGAAAACCATCTGCTGATGTCCAGCATCTCCCAGCGCGAGGACACCTCAGATCCAGATGTAATCCACAAATTTGCCACCCATGTGGGTGATCAGATGCACCTGGATTATCTCTATGTGTTGACCGTGGCCGATATCAATGCCACCAACCCGAGACTCTGGACCGAGTGGAAAGGCTCGCTAATGCACAATCTCTACTTTGAGACCAAGCGTGCACTGCAGCTGGGAACCGTTGCCCCCTCAAGTCGCGCAGCCTGGGTTCGCGAGGCGAAAGACGCGGCGCTGCGTGCCCTGCACGCCGAGAATATTGATAGCACCGAAGCCATCAGCGTGTGGCGCGATGTTGATGAAGACTTTTTCTTGCGTGAAAGCGCGGAGGACGTGGCTGAGTTCACCAAGGCTATCCTGGCTAATCAGAGTGCCAAAAAAGCGGTTATTCGCATCAGCGATGTGGGGGAAGAAATCCCCGTTGCGACACAGATTTTTGTTCACAGCAAAGACCGTGAAAATAACTTTTCGATTATTGCCGCAGCCCTAGATCGGCTCAACCTGAATATTCACGATGCCCGCCTTAACAGCAACAGCGATGGCAGCGCCTTTGATGTTTTCTATGTGCTCGACGAACAGGATCAGCCGATTGGCAACGACAGTTTGCGCTGCGAGAGAATTATTCAGACCCTAGAGCAGGCCATTGCAAACCCCACAGAGATCAATGCCGAGGTACAGCAGCGCACGCCGCGTCAGCTGAAAAACTTCGCCTTGAAAACCGCCGCATCCCTGCGCCATGACGTCGAAGCAAACTGTGTCATTCTTGAGATAATCACACCGGAGCGACCCGGCCTGCTGGCTCACCTGACACAGATATTTGTGCGCTTCGAACTGCGCGTACTGCACGCCAAGATTTCAACTCTGGGCGAGCGGGTAGAGGATATTTTCTATCTCACCGACAACAATTTTGAGCCCCTTACCGACAGTGAAGTCAGCGCCGCGCTAACCGAAACCATCCGCAGCGAATTAGATCAGCGCAATGAAGAAGAAGGCCAGGAATACAAACTGCGTAAAATGAAGACCTGGCAGTAGACACTGACAATATTCACCAAGAGTAAACGATGAATCCTAAATTAGATTTACTACACCCCTACCCCTTTGAACGCCTCAAGGCATTAATGGCCGGTATAGTTCCGCCGGCCCATCTGTCGCCTATCGCCCTGTCCATTGGCGAGCCAAAGCATCAGTCACCGGCCTTTGTGAAGCAGGCGCTGATCGACAACATAGATCAGATCGCTATCTATCCCACCACCAAGGGTGAACTGCCACTGCGTCAGGCCATAGCGGATTGGTGCAGGGCGCGCTTTAAGCTGCCCCACAGCAGCATGGACCCAGAGCAGAATGTACTGCCAGTCACCGGCACTCGGGAAGCACTATTTGCCTTTACCCAAGCCGTGGTCGATACCAGTGCACATGAACCGCTAGTGGTCTCACCCAATCCGTTTTACCAAATTTACGAGGGCGCTGCCCTGCTGGCTGGCGCCGAGCTGCACTTTTTAGACTGCACCTTAGACAATGGCTTTATCCCCGACCTGAGCACCGTGGCCCCAGAAGTCTGGGAGCGTTGCCAGCTGCTACAGATCTGCACACCGGGCAATCCCACCGGCGCAGTGATGAGCATCGAACAGCTGCAACAGGCGATTAGGCTGGCTGACCAGTACGACTTTATTATTGCCAGCGATGAATGCTACTCAGAAGTCTATCTCGACGAGAAGAGCCCGCCCCGGGGAATTTTAGAAGCTTGTTTGGCAATGGGCCGCAATGACTTCAGCCGCTGCGTAGCTTTTCACAGCCTCTCGAAACGCTCAAACCTGCCTGGTCTGCGTTCCGGATTTGTTGCCGGCGATGCACGTCTGCTGAGTGACTTTTTGCGCTACCGCACCTATCACGGTTGTGCCATGTCTATGGCCACCCAGGCGGCTTCAGCAGCAGCCTGGAGTGATGAGACCCATGTCATCGACAACCGCCGTCAATACCGCGAAAAATTCGCCGCAGTCACCGAAATTCTCAAGGATGTACTAACCTTTCCTGAACCCACGGCAAGCTTTTATCTGTGGCCGGAAACGCCTATTGATGACACCGAATTTGCCGCCGGTCTATTTGCCCAGCAAAATGTCACACTGTTGCCAGGACGCTATCTGTCTCGAGATACTGACGCTGGCAATCCAGGAAAAGGACGAGTACGAATGGCACTGGTAGCTGAAACTGAGGTTTGTATAGAAGCTGCTCTGCGTATTAAACAGTATGTGCAGAGCCTAGCGGACTGATAATCTAAACGTTCTAAGGGACTAGAAATGTTAAAACAACAGCGCGCCGACTACATACTCGAAAAGCTCAAAGAGACCTATCCGGAAACACCAATCCCTCTGGATCACAAAAACAACTTTGAGCTGTTAGTCGCCGTTCTGCTCAGCGCTCAGTGCACTGATATCCGCGTCAACCTGGTTACACCCGCACTGTTTTCCCTGGCGGACAATCCCTTTGATATGCAGCATGTGCCTCTCGATAGCATCTATAAAATCGTCCGCCCCTGTGGCTTAGCACCGCAAAAATCCAGCGCCATTTCGGTGCTCTCGAAAATGCTTGTGGAGCAGTACGACGGCATAGTTCCGGATGACTGGAAGGCCTTGGAATCGCTGCCGGGAGTCGGCCATAAAACCGCTGGTGTGGTGATGTCGCAAGGCTTTGGCCATCCGGCCTTTCCCGTGGACACACATATTCATCGACTGGCTCAGCGCTGGGGCCTCACCAAAGGCAAGAATGTCACTCAAACCGAACGAGATTTAAAGAAGCTTTTCCCCAAAGAAAGCTGGAATGCCCTGCATCTTCAGATTATTTTTTATGGCCGTGAATTTTGCAGCGCCAGAGGCTGCGATGGTCGCGTCTGTGAAATTTGTACCACCTGCTATCCGAATCGTAAAAATCCCTTTGTTGCTCATAAGCCTTAGGGCTTAATCTATTGCCCAAAGACCCACAGCAGCATAGGCACGGTAAGGTCGCCACTGCTCGGCACTGGCCAGCAAGGCTTTTGCACTCTCAGCCTTAGCCGACCGAATTAGGCCCACATCGGTTTCCGGAAAAGCATCCTCATCCATACCCAAGCGAATCGCCAAATAGCCGCAGGTCCAAGGACCAATGCCGCGCAATTTAATCAAGGTATCTCTTAGCTCAGGCCAGGGCATTGACAGATCCAACTCACCCTAGGCGATGGCAGTTGCCAAAGTGACTAATGTTGTCACTCGCGCCCCGGGCATACCCATATCAGTCAAGTCAGCAGCAATCACCGCCTCAGGGGTCAACTTCCCGCAGCGTTCTATTAGTCGACGCATAATGGTATTAGCCGCCGCCATGGTCACCTGCTGACCAATTATGGTGCGCAGGCAAAGTTCGAAGGGATCCCAGCAGCCCAGAGGGCGAAAGCCCATGGTCTTGGACAATGCCGGGAGATGAGGCAGTAATTGCCGATAGATTATTTCAGTGCAGAGTTGTGGCCGAAATATCCGTGATACCCGAATAACCACATCATCGAGCCGATCCTCTGGCAGATCGGATTTAATCTGTAACAAGCTCCTCGCCTCGTCATAAGTCACCCTGACTAAGCCATCTCGACAAATCCGTTGATAGTGATTGTTCTCAACAGATTCAAACTCAGGCACCAGACGAAACGACAGATAATGCAGCAGCTGTTGCCAGGGAAAGGGTTGAACCACCTGTAACTCAATCATCGACAAGCGCTCTGCGCTCCAGACTAAATAGCGCTCTGCGTTCCAGGTCTATCAGCGATCGTTTGCGCGCCAGGCCCCACTTATAACCTGCCAGACTGCCATCACCACGAATTACCCGATGGCAGGGAATGGTAATGGCGATTTTATTATTCGCGCAGGCACTGGCCACGGCGCGAACCGCTTTCGGTTTGCCTATGCCGTTGGCCACCTCGGTGTAGGACTGCAGAGTGCCTGAGGGAATGCTCACCAAATAGTCCCAGACCATACATTGAAAAGCAGTGCCACGAATATCCATGGGCAGATCCAACACCCGTACCCTGCCCTGTAGAAATTCATTGAGCTGAGTAATCCATTGATCCAATAGCGGCTGAGATTCGAGAGGCATCGGCTGAAAATTGGCCTTGGGATACTCCAATTCAAGCTGAGCCAGTAACCGATCCTCGGCATCATCAAACTGTAAAAAACAGATGCCGCGATCGCTGGCACCGATCATCACAGCCCCCAAAATCGTATCACCAATTGCATATGAGATCAGTTCACCAGCGCCGCCCTTGCGGTAGGTACTTGGGGTCATGCCCATATGGGTGTCAATTTTTTCATAGAGTCGCGAACTCGATTCGTAGCCGGAGGCATACATTGTATGGGTGATATTAGTCTCTTTTTTTAAATCGTTGTTCAAATCACTTTTAAACAGTCTTAGACGGCAGGCATCTTGATATTTTTTCGGTGACATACCCAGGGCAAGTTTAAACCTTCGCTGAAAATGGCTTGGGCTCATCGCTGCTTGTTCAGCCAATACAGCCAGGGTTCGCGGCTGCTGATAATGGGCCTCAATATAGCGACAGATCTCATGCATCAGGTTCTGTGTGGCATTTGGATCTGCGTCTGGCCGACAACGCTTACAGGCCCGCAGACCATCGCTATGAGCCGCTTCTTGAGTAACATAAAAACGCACATTCTTACGCAGCGGCGTTCGTGACGCACAGGAAGGCCGACAGTAAATACCGGTGCTTAAAACCCCGTAAAAGAACTGGCCATCAAAGCTGGAATCTCGATTTACCACAGCTTGCCAGTATTGATCTAATTGCTTGTCCATAAACTTTATCCTGACACTTATTGAGGAAAATAACTATTCCCCATCACCAAATCCTTAACACTCCGTTTCTTGCGTTCAATTAAAACCACAATCTGATTTTTTGGGACCGGCTTTCTTGCTATGCTTCACACCCAGACAACACAAGGAGATTGCTGCATTGGTTACCGTCTACGGGATTAAAAACTGCGACACTATCAAGAAGGCCCGCAACTGGCTCAGCGACAATGGCATCGAGTACCGCTTTCACGACTTTCGCGCTGACGGCATAGACGCCGCCACCATCGAGCAGTGGATTGCCGAGGCTGGCTGGGAAACCGTGCTCAACCGCCGTGGCACCACCTGGCGCAAGCTCGACCTGAGCATTCAAGAGGCGACTAACAGTGACAATGTGGCGGCCCTGCTGGTGGAACATCCGGCGATGATCAAACGCCCCGTATTAGACGTAGAAGGTGTAATCAATATTGGCTTTAAAGCCGAGCAGTACCAAACAATATTTAATTAATCAGTCAAATCAACAAAAGAGAATTAGCATGAGCAATTTGTACAGTTTCGCCATTGGCGTTGGCAGCAAGAATTCTAAAGGCGAATGGCTGGAGGTGTTTTATCCACAGCCACTGCTGAATCCAGAGCAAACTCTAAGAGATATTTTCGCCGTGACCCTGGGATTGACCGATGGGGATATGGAACCCAGTGTCGAGCAATTGGCCGCACTGCAATCTGCACTCAAGCAAAATGGTTACTCCGATCTAGCTGAAAGCGTTGCCTCAATGGCCGCCTCAAGCCGTCCAGTAGTGGCCGTAGCCTTCGCCGAAAACACTGCGCCGACCACGGTGCCACAGGGCTATCTAAAGCTGCATCTGCTGTCACACCGACTGGTTAAACCCCACGGCACAGACCTTACCGGTATCTTCGGTGTATTGAAGAACTGCGCCTGGACCAATATTGGCGCCATCGATATCGAAGAGCTGCCTGCTCGTCAATTGGAAGCGCGCCTGGCTGGCCAGCCCCTGACCGTCGACTGTGTGGATAAATTCCCCAAGATGGTGGACTACGTGGTTCCCAGTGGCTTGCGTATTGCCGACACCTCAAGGGTCCGTCTTGGCGCCTATGTGGGCGAAGGCACCACTGTGATGCACGAAGGCTTTATCAACTTTAACGCCGGTACCGAAGGCCCAAATATGATCGAAGGTCGTGTTTCCGCTGGTGTATTCTGCGGCGCTGGATCCGATATCGGCGGCGGCGCATCGATCATGGGCACCCTTTCTGGCGGTGGCAGCATGGTTATTGCTGTAGGTGAAAAATGTCTGCTCGGCGCCAATGCAGGTCTCGGTATTCCTCTGGGTGATCGCTGCACCATTGAAGCCGGTCTCTATATTACTGCGGGCACCATTGTCACCATGCTTGACGACCAAAAGCAGGCCAGCGGTGTGATGAAAGCTCGTGATCTGGCGGGTAAAAGCGATCTGTTATTTAGACGTAACTCGGTCAGTGGCGCGGTTGAATGCCTCACTAACAAGAGCGCCGTTGAGCTCAACGCAGCGCTTCACGCTTAAAACAGCTCTTAACATAAGCAAAAAAAATGGCGGGGAGTTTTGCTCCTCGCCATTTTTTATCTTAGTAATTCCGCAGGTCTAGTCAAGCACCCAAAATACTCTGTCCACAGACTCTCACCACATTGCCATTAATACCCGCGGCCTGAGGGCTGACAAAAAAGCCAATCACTTCTGCCACATCAATCGGTAAACCGCCCTGCCCCAATGAAGAAAGCCGACGACCCATCTGTCGGGTGACAAAGGGAATGGCGGCAGTCATCTGGGTTTCAATAAAGCCCGGTGCTACTGCATTAATCGTTATACCGCGGGCGGCACAGGATTCAGCCGAAGTCTCCACCATGCCAATCACCGCCGACTTAGAGAAGGCATAATTGGTCTGCCCAACATTGCCAGCAATACCACTTATCGAGGCCACACCGACAATCTTGCCGCCATTATCGAGCAGCTCGGTTTCCAGCAGCGCCGCGTTAATCCGTTGCACACTGCCCAGATTGACCTGCATCAGCATGTTCCACTGGTGGTCTGTCATGCGCGATAACATTTTGTCTCTGGTGACACCGGCATTGTGAATAATACCATGCAGTGACGAAGTCTGAGCGGAGCAAAAGTCTCGCAGAATAGTTGCCGCGCCATCACTGGTGATATCCAGTGGCAGTGCTAACCCACCCAATCGCTCCATCGCTTCAGTAAGTTCTTTTTCCGCCTGGGGCACATCCACGCCGATAACCGTGGCGCCATCTCGAGTCAGCACCTCGGCAATGGCTAAGCCGATACCGCGGGCTGCGCCGGTGACGACAAGCATCTTGCCCTGTAATGGCCGCTGCCAATCAGCCTCCAAAGCCGCGACGGGCATGCTCGCCGTCAATATCTGTGCATTCATAAAGGCCGAACCAGCGGAGAGCAGAAAACGAATAGGGGCTTCTATAGCCGCGTCGCCGCCCTTTTCCACCATCAGTAAATTGGCCGTTGAACCATTGCGGCCTATCTCTTTCGCCAGTGATTTAATAAAACCATGGAGACCGCGCTGCACAGCACCCTGCTCTGAATTAGATGCAGCGCTGGGCTTCAAACCGATAACAATGACTCGACCACAGGATGGCAGTGACTTTACCTGTCGATGAAAAAATTCATAGAGCTCTGCGCTTTGCTCTGCAGTGGCAATACCCGAGGCGTCATAAATTAGGTGGCGTTTCTCGGTGACCTGAGGATCACTGACGTGCATCGATGTGCTCTGTAAAAAGGACCCAATTTGCTCGGCAAATAGTGCCCCCAAACTAGCCCCTAAAACAACCTGCCCGCTCAAATTATGCGGCTGCTTCGGGTCTTCACGCACCAGCGCTACAGGCTCTGGGAGTCCCATGGCGGAAAAGAGTTTTTTCCCCAATGCCGAGTTGGCAAGTTCCAAATAGGTATCAGACATTCTTATTTCCCTGGATTAAAAGTCAATAGCAGTCATTCTACTCACAACCTGGGTAATGGGATTGACCCGAATGACAGTATTGTGGATTATTAGAGACATTGGCTTATGCCATCTAATCACCTATTCTGCGTACAACGCGTATATAACTAACAACAACTAAATCACGGGAAATCCATTATGACCAATATTCGCAAAGTAGCCATTGTCGGCGGAAACAGAATTCCCTTTGTTCGCAGTAACACAGCCTATAGCGACGCCAGCAATATGGATATGCTCACCGCCGCCCTAAAAGGTCTTGTGCAGCGTTTTGATTTGGAAGGTGAACGTCTTGGCGAAGTCGCCGCCGGCGCCGTGATGAAACATTCTAGAGACTTTAATTTGGCTCGAGAAGCCACCTTAGATTCTGGTCTGTCCCTGCAAACCCCCGCTTATGATGTGCAGCAAGCCTGTGGCACCGGTCTTGAAGCGGCTATCTTGGTGGGCAACAAAATTGCTCTGGGGCAAATTGACTCCGGTATTGCCGGTGGTACAGATACCGCCAGCGATGCACCCATAGCCCTGAATGAAAAATACCGCAAAATGGTACTGCGCCTAAACCGCGCCAAAACCCTAGGCCAGCGCATAAAAGTCATGGCAAGTATTAGACCCAGGTTTATGGTGCCTGCCATACCCGCCAATGCCGAGCCGCGCACTGGAATGTCCATGGGCCAGCACTGTGAGCTTATGGTCAAGGAATGGAAAGTTAGCCGTGAAGACCAGGACCAACTGACCTTTAACAGCCACCAGAACCTTATTGCAGCCTACGACCGCGGATTTTTCGATGATCTTATAAAGCCGTTTAACGGTGTCAGCCGCGATGGCATTATGCGCGACACGCCTCTGGAAAAGCTGGCTAAACTCAAGCCCGCCTATGACCGGGAAAATGGCACCTTAACAGCCGCCAACTCAACCACTCTCACTGATGGCGCAGCCGCTGTATTGCTCGCCAGTGAAGAATGGGCCACTGCACGAAATCTGCCGATTCAGGCCTATCTCACCCATAGCGAAGTGGCAGCGGTGGATTTCTACACCGAGGGGCAACAGAGTGAAGGCCTGCTAATGGCCCCCGCTTACGCCGTGCCAAGAATGCTTGCCCGCGCCGGCCTAACCTTGCAGGACTTTGATTTCTATGAGATTCACGAAGCCTTCGCCGCTCAGGCTCTGTGCACCATGAAGGCTTGGGAAGATGAAGACTTCTGTAAAAATAAACTCGGCCTTGAGGGAGCGCTGGGCAGCATCGACCGCAGCAAGCTCAATGTGAATGGATCCAGTGTTGCTACCGGTCATCCATTTGCCGCCACCGGGCCAAGAATCATTGCCACATTGGCAAAATTGCTCGAAGAGAAAGGTTCTGGGCGCGGTTTGATTTCAATCTGTGCCGCTGGTGGTCAGGGTGTTACGGCGATTATTGAGCGCTGAGACACTGATTAGGCTGAGACACTGATTAGGCTGAGACACTAATTAGTAAGTAACCCAACATCTCAGACCTAAAAAAGCCCCCGCAATCTTTATTGTGGGAGCTTTTTAATATCAGGCGGTTAAGAGTAATTGGCTGATCATTAACAATAGGCTATTAATATTAAGAAATGGTCCCTAGCAGCCCGACAATATTATACTATTGTAAAACTAATTTAATTATACTAAGGTATAACACTTGTTACACCACAACAAAGAGCATCTAGCTATGACACAAATTGCGATACGACAATCAGGCGGCGCCAACATCGTTAGCATCCCAAAAGCCATTTTAAACATGCTTGGGCTGCATGTCGGCTCTTCTCTCGACCTTCGCGTTGAAGATAACCGCATAGTGTTAACGCCAGTCTCAGCCGAGCCTACACTGGAAGAATTGCTCGCAGGCAGTCCGAAAAAGAACTTAGACTTGACCGATGATGATCGAGACTGGATTCAAAACGACCCAATTGGTAAGGAAATATAATGGCATTTGTTCCCGACCAAGGAGACATCGTATGGCTAGACTTCAACCCTAGCAGCGGCAAGGAGATCATGAAGCGCCGGCCCGCATTCGTGATTTCTCGGAAAGCCTTTAATCAACACACGGGACTGGCCATTGTTGCTCCAGTCACCAGTACCATACGTAACATAAGCCTTGAAGTTGTGCTGTCAAATGGTCATAAAACTGAAGGCGCTATACTTGTGCATCAGCTGAAATCATTGGATTACAAACAAAGACAGGTGGAGCTTATTGAAAAATCTTCGCCCGAGACAACAAGCCAGGTTACTACGATGGCAAAAGTTATTATTCAATAAGCTCGGGCATTTAACTTCAGTAGATAGGCAGTAAGACCACCGTTTCCGAGACCAAAAAAAACGGGAAGATCCATAGAATCTACCCGTTTTAACTTTTGCCCTACATTGCACTATTCTTATTATTTTTAGTAATGCCCCTCTGAGACTTTGGTTTACTTGGTAGCCTCTTACATGGGCCATCTCAAGTGTTAACCAATCCTGCATGCGGTTAAGATAACGCCTCGGCAAAGCTGAAACTTGGCAACCGGTGCCACCCATAGGTTAATTGATGCCAAGGTTGAAACTTTGTTGTTTCAGCGGATTGCCCTCCCCACTCTACCCAGTGCCAACCAGCTCCAATCAGAACCACCGACAATTCTAAGCCCCTATCTCGCTGATGTTATTGCTGTTTTTTAAGATCAAGTCAGCAAATGTCTCGAGCAGTGCCCGCGGCAAGGTGTGCCCCATACCCTCAAAGCGCACCAGCTCGGCATGGGTAATATGCTTTGCTGTGTCGATGCCACCACTGACCGGCACCAGCACATCCTGATTACCGTGAATAATCAATGTCGGCACCTTGATCGACTGCAACAATGCCACTCGACTGGGCGATGTTCTGATGGCGCTAATCTGGCGCATATAGCCTGCGGGATTACTCGAACGCTTGTGCTCGGCAATCACCTGAGCTCTGATCTCATCATCGGTCATGGGATAAGCAGGGCCACCGAGCATCTGCCAGATCTCAACGGCGATATCCAAGGGTGTCTTATCCTTTGATGCGGGCTGAAGCATTTTCAAGCTAACCTTTAAGCTCGCCTCGCCTTTGCCGCGCTCACCACTGGTGGACATAATCGAGGTCAATGACAGCACCCGATCGGGATAGCGACCAGCGACAATCTGGCTGATCATGCCACCCATGGACATTCCCACCATATGTGCGGCGGGAATATCTAGGGCATCCAAAAGGCCGACAGTATCAGCGGCCATATCGTCCAAGTTATAAGGCGCAGGGACAGGAATACCAAAATAGGATTTGAGTAGCAGGCGAAAATACCCTGGCGCTCTGACACCGTCGAACTTGTCGCTTAAACCAATATCCCGATTATCAAAACGGATAACCCGAAACCCGCGATCGACCAAATGCTGGCACAGCTCTAGAGGCCAGCGCACCAGCTGGTTATAGAGCCCTGCCACTAGAACAATCGCTGGATCCTCTGGGTTGCCAAAGGATTCATAGGCAATCTTCAGCCCATTACTCTGTGCGTACTGCGTATTACCTGCTTCAATCATATTTTACTCACTGGCGATGGTGCGTTAGTCACGCAACTCGCGACGGAGAATTTTGCCCACTGCCGATTTTGGTAACTCATCCATAAAGACCACATGCTTGGGCACTTTATAAGCAGTTAACTGCTCACGACAGAAGTCTTTAACCTGCTGCTCACTGAGATCAGCATTGGTCGAGACCACAAACAGCTTAACCGCTTCACCGGTTCGTTCGTCGGCAACACCGACCACCGCACATTCGATAATATCGCCATGACCATAGGCCACATCTTCAATTTCATTGGGATAGACGTTAAAGCCCGAGACGATCACCATATCTTTTAAGCGGTCGACAATGGTCAGCATACCGTCCTCGGCCATCACACCAATATCACCAGTGCGGAACCAGCCATCTCCGTCCAGCGCCTCTGCGGTGGCATCGGGACGATTCCAATAACCCTGCATAACATGGGCTCCACGACAGCAGACCTCACCGCGCTCGCCAGTGGCAACAGCATTGCCCTCAGCATCAATCAGCTTCACTTCCTGATAGAGCATCGGTAGGCCCACAGTGCCGACACGACTTTTATCGGGGCCATTACAGGTTAATACCGCAGTGGTTTCAGAGAGTCCATAACCTTCAAACACCGGCGCACCGGTGCGGGTTTCCCACTCATCACCCACCTCTTTCACCAGCGCCGCTCCACCGACAATAATGCCTTTAAGGCGAGAGAAATCGATCTCGTCAAACTGGGGATGGCGCATCAACCCCTGTAGCAGCGTGGTGATACCGGCCATGGTAGTAAGCTGGTGCTGCTTCATGGTCCCGACCATGCTGTCGATATCCCGAGCATTGGGAATTAACACTGAGTGACTGCCACCGAGAAAGCTGCTGACGACGTTCATGGTAAAACCAAACACATGGTAGAGAGGCATAGGGGCAATCAACAGATCCGGCACGGCTTCATCACTGAAATCGACACTCAGCTTGGACATGCGCACGCCGCCAAAGATATTGCCATGAGTCAGAATAGCGCCCTTGGAGGGACCGGTGGTACCGCCAGTGTATTGCAGAACCGCCACCTCAGACATGGAAGAGATTCTCTCCGGTAACAGCTTATCCACTCCCAGGGCCAGGGCATCAGTAAAGCTAACCAGATTAGTCAGACTGCTGGCTGGCAATGGCTGAGGCTGTAATAAATCAATAGCGCTGGTAGCAATCACAGTCTCAACACCGGTCTCTGGGATCACCTGTTCGGTGACTGGCAATAAGTCACTGAGCACCACCAAAGCCTTGGCACCGGAATCATTAAATTGATGCAACTGCTCTCGAGCTGTGTACATAGGGTTGGTATTTACCACCACCAGGCCAGCGCGCAATATGCCCCAGACAGCGATGGGGAACTGGCTGATATTGGGTAGCTGCACGGCAACACGATCACCGGCAACCAGACCGCAATGATCGAGTAAGTAACAGCCGAATTGACGACTCAACTGCTCAATTTCGCTAAAACAAAGAGTTTGACCAAGACAGGTAAAAGCGGGACGCTCCGGGAATTTCTCACAGGCTCGATTAAAGCCATCGACCAGGCTGGTGAAGCCATCCTCAGCATTGAGTTCGATAAGTTTCTGCTCAGAAAATGACAGCTCGGATAGGCTAGTTACGTTATTCATAATATTTCACTTTTATTTTTATCATTAATTATTTTGGCTGTTGTTTTAATACTCACTCAACAGAGCGCTCTCAATCCCCAATCCCCAATCCCCAATTCCCAATTCCCCCTTCTTATTCAATGTACCCCGACACTGAATATTGCTTCTTTTAAGAGCCGCAGCTTACTGTTACGGCGCTGTTTTGTTTAAACCCACAACCCCAATCGACTGCTCACCCGCTGCCACATAGAGCAGATAGACCTGGCCATCAACGTCGACAAAAATATCCGGATCGCGCAGATCATTGATCCGCTCATTGGTCTCGCCACGAAGTGATGACTGCACAGGCAGCTCGCTGCCCTCCGAGGGCTGTTCGCCTCGCAGTAGCTCAGCTGGGTAGGTTGGCACCCAATCGTCCCAGTCGGCGGACGAGAGGCTCACCGTTGAGACTAATAGCCGCTCCGGTGCATCACCCACTCGGGACCAAACCACAGTAAGCTGATCATCCTGCAATAGCACTGCACTGTGTCGCGTATCGTTGCCAAATAAAGATTTACTCCGCGGCTCATAGTCACCGAGCAATTCATCACTGCGATAAAGAATACCGGGCGCGGCTAAAAAGTAATGCTGGTCTTTATAGGCAAAACTGCGCAGGTAGACCGCACCGAGCTGTTTTTCGCTAGCGATAAAATCGAGACCGTTAGTGGATAAGGCCACACCACTAACCTGTGAAAGGCTGTCACGCTGACCATGGAAGAACATGACAATCTGCTGGTTAGCCTCATCCACCACCACTTCCGGACTGGCGATATGGGCTTTAAGGGTTTGGCTTGCGGCTATGCCGCGCTGCTTGCGAATTTCCTGATCAGTGACCACTGCCTGATAAACCGCCAACACCGAATCTCTAAACAGATAAATCGACACCGAATCCCATAGCTCAGCCAGTCCCTCGCCCAAACTGAGGCGCGGAATACTCTCACTGGGAAAACCTGAATCCTTTAGCGCCAGTGCGCCCGGCTCATAAATTGACCAGGGTCCCTCGACTTTATCGGCATAGGCCAGACGAATAAAATCGCCTTTGTGGTGAGAAAAATACAGATAGTAATTACCCAATGGATTCTCAACCCAGTCGGGAACACGAATCAATGAGGGCCCATTAATATTGCTATAGCCCTGCTCTTCCGCCAAGGCCGTCAGTCGCGGACTCATGGCCGTATCAATAATGGGGCCATCGCTTAAACGCTGCACAGACAGGCTCGCTGATTGCACTGGCAAATAGTCATAGCTAGGCCATAGCCAAACTAGGGTCACTGCCACCAATAGCGAAAAGGCCAGGGACAGATAAATCAGTCCATGAAAAACCCTGCGAAAAATATTTGATAAAGCGTTTAACATTTAGAGATCAACATTCCTGTATTGAGGTTCCAGTATCTACAACTAAGGCAAAACAATATTAAACGCATCATTGGGCTCACCCAACAATGAAAAGAACTTCACCAATTTAAGCGCACTGCCGTCAACCGACAATTCGTCCGAGCCAATCAAATCAGTCAAACCGGCCTCGCCTACTAGAATATCGACAAACAGCGCCTTACTCAGGGTCAGCGTCGCATCGGCAGCTTCATCCTGGGGTGCAAGGCGATAATGCATCACTGAGTTTCTGATAGTCATTACAAAATTGCTATTAACCGCAGCCTGCTCATTAGTGAAACTAATATTAATCGACAGCGCTTCACCCTCAGCTTTCTCCCCATCCAATCGCACAGAGAGGGCTTTCATAAATTGATCAAGTGGCACCTGCTGTAAAAACGCTTTTGATGCGGCAGCGTCATAACGAACGATCTTGGCGCCACCCTGAAGGTCATGAGCACCGGAGAGGTAAATGTCACGCCAAGGACCGGCCTCAGCTTGATAGGCCATCTGACGATAGGCTTCGGCCAACATAGCACGGGCCTCAATATTATCCGGCTCGGCAAATACCAGATGATTCAACACCTCAGCCACCCAGCGATAGTCGCCCTTGGCCTGATACTTCTCAGCCTTCTCTAACAGCTCTTCAGCACCGCCCATAAACTCCACATAGCGCAGTGCAGACTCCACTGGCGGCAATGGATTAAGTGTCGCCGGGTTGCCGTTATACCAACCAAAGTAATACTGATAAACCGCTTTGCTGTTATGACTCAGAGTGCCGTAGTAACCGCGCAGATGAAAATTACGGGCGAGACTTTCAGGTAATTTTAATTGCTCGGCGATCTCTTTAGGAGTCAGCCCTATATTGGCCAAACGCACTGTCTGGTCGTGGGTAAATTTGTACATATCCTGTTGCTGGTGCAGCTGGGTAACAATTTCATCATGACCCCAGGTTGGCCAGTGGTGGCTATTAAACAGCACCGCAGTCTCAGCTTTGGGTTCGATAAAGTCGGCGATATGACCTATATAGTCACTCCATAACAGCGCATCGCGAACCTTGGCGCCACGCAGAGTCAGTACATTGTGCATAACATGTGAGACCACCTCTGCCCCGCAAAAAGCTTTCCACTGGGGCAGATAAAAGGTTAGCTCGGAGGGGGCTTCACTACCGGGCATATTAAAGAATTCAATCTCGACACCATCCACAGCGAGACTTTGCTGAGGCTGATCGATTAATACTGTGGGCTGCAGAATGGAGGTGCTGCCAAAAATAACCTGCTTGCCTAGACCTGTGTCCACATGGCCAGTGGCAGAGATACTGAGGGGATCGCCATACATGTAGCTGCCGCGACGCAGCATGGCTGGACCGGCAATAACGTTTTCACTTACAGCTTCGTGAACAAACCCTATTGGCGCTATAACGGGGATGTTTTTGTCAGCCACCTGCTCTGCATTGAGCAGTGCCAGGATACCGCCGAAGTGATCTACATGGCTGTGGGTAAATATCACGCCGGTGATATTAATCGGGCCGAGATGCTGTTCGGCAAAGTCCATGGCGACGCGGCTGGTTTCGAGGGTGGTGAGGGGATCTACAACAATCCAACCATGATCACTTTTAATCAGGCTCATATTGGCGAGATCAAAGCCGCGCAGTTGGTAGAGGCCTTTCTCGACCTTGAAGAGTCCGCGAATGCTGTTTAATTTTGCCTGACGCCAGAGGCTTGGGTTAACGGTGTCTGGGGCTTCGCCTTTAACAAAGTCATAGGCGGCGGCATTCCAAATTTCGGTACCGCGGGCGTTATTTAATCTGTTGACTGGGGCACTGGCGATAAGGCCACGTTTAGCATTATCGAAATCCACTTGGTTCTCTATATCAAGTGTCTCTGCTAATTGGAGATTACTGTCTAGGGTGAACTGGCTGGCAGCTGAATCGATGATTTCAATGTCAGTTTTTTGATCGCAGGCTGCTAATAAAAACATCAGAGAAAAACTGATAAGTGGAGTAGATACACGACGCAGACTAGCCTTGATCATAATGCTTTCACCCTTAGATTTATTATTTTTGTTATGTGCTTTGAGAGCACAATTTAAAATCTTTTGGAGACTTAAATTAAAACAGTAGCGTTCCCTACAAGGTCTGCTTATCCAGACTCGCTGTAAATACGGTCGCTACCAGCATCCATGCCTAACGCGACACTCGTACATCCATGTATATCGTCCAGATACGCTCTAGAGCAGCATCCCTGCTGCTCAAGGTCTGTAAAGGCAGGTCTTGCAGCCAACTTCAAACCACTTCTAACGCACTGTCAAAAAAGATAATTATTTAGAACTCGACAGTACGATTTAAGATTAGACTCTGGGCTTCTCTTAGAGAACCATATGCCGCAGGGACGCGGCATCTGAGCGTACCTGGACGATGCACACGGATGTGCAAGTGTCGCGTGAGGCATGGATGCCGGTAGCGACCGTCTTTACAGCCTGTTCTCTAAAGGAAGCCCAGAGCCTAATCGCCACCAGAAATAATTATTATCCCCGGAGACAAACTCCAAACAAAATAGCCCCTTAAACAATCATCTAAGAGGCTGTTTGAACTAACATTTCAAGACGGTTTAAGCTAAGAACTAAACGACCTCAAACAGACCAGCAGCACCCATACCACCACCAACACACATAGTGATAACAACGTACTTCTCGCCGCGACGCTTACCTTCCATCAACGCGTGCATAACCATACGCGCGCCACTCATACCGAATGGGTGACCGATAGAGATAGAACCGCCATTAACATTCAAACGCTCCATAGGAATGCCCAGCTTATCGCGACAGTAAATAACCTGAACCGCAAACGCTTCGTTCAATTCCCACAAACCAATATCATCAACCGTCAAACCGTGACGCTTCAACAACTTAGGGATAGCAAAAACAGGACCAATACCCATCTCGTCCGGCTCACAACCCGCAACCGCGATACCACGATAAATACCCAGCGGCTCAACATTACGCTGAGAAGCCAAAGTACCATCCATCAGTACAACCGCAGCAGCACCGTCAGACAGCTGTGACGCGTTGCCACCAGTAATAGTTCCGCCATTGCGAACCGCTTTCAGACCAGACAGACCTTCAAGGTTAGTACCAGGACGGTTGCCTTCATCTTTAGACAGAGTCACAACTTCTTCAGTCACTTCACCCGTCTCACGATTAGTCACCAACTTAGTCGCAGTAACCGGAACAATCTCATCAGCGTAAAGACCCGCTTCCTGAGCAGCTGCAGTGCGCGCCTGAGAAATAACCGAGTACTCATCCTGGGCTTCGCGAGAAATACTGTAACGATTCGCAACAGTCTCAGCAGTGTCCAGCATAGGCATGTGGATCAATGGCGCATGCTTCATAGCCAGTGGATCAGCTACTCGATGAACATTAAACTTTTCATTTTGAATCAAGCTGATGCTCTCACAACCGCCGGCAACAATTACTGAAGAACCATCGACAACAATATTGTTTGCGCCAATAGAAATAGCCATCAAACCAGAAGAACACTGACGGTCTACAGTCATACCCGACACAGACACTGGCAAGCCAGAAGCCATAGCCGCTTGACGACCCAAGTTCATAGTCTGAGTACCCTGCTGCATAGCAGCACCCATGATGCAATCATCAATCTCTGAAGGATCGATACCGGCGCGGGCAACCGCAGCCGTAATAGCATGAGAACTCATAGACGGTGATTCAAGATTGTTAAAAGCACCACGGAAAGCTCGGCCAATTGGCGTACGAGCGGCTGAAACGATTACTGCTTCTTTCATAACAAATTCCTTTAATTTTAATTTTAATTTTTTAGATTTACGAACTAAAAGGCTTAAGCCTGTAGAGCAGCCATCGCCTTCATCAAAAACTTCTCAGTTTGCTTGCCACCGGATTCCAGAGGCTGATGATTTGACGGGTCACTGAGTTCATCCCACTGGGCAACAATCGCTTCAGGACTCTGCTCATCTTGAGCCAAGAAAATACCATCAGTCTCATACATGCCAGCCTTAGCGTAACCACCAGCACCGGCACAGAGAATAGTTCTTGTTGGCGCGCTCTCATCGCAGAGAACCAACGCCGCTGCAGTAACAGACTCGGCCGTTAACAGACCCAACATCTCTGGAGGCATCAGATCTTCAGTCATACGCGTGCCAGCAGTAGGTGCCAGAGCATTAACATGGATATTGTTCTTGCCGCCTTCGAGAACCAAAGTATTCATAAAGCCCAGTACCGCCATTTTCGCAGCGCCGTAGTTAGACTGACCAAAGTTGCCGTACATACCGCTAGAAGACGTAGTCATAACAATACGACCGTAGTTCTGCGCGCGCATAATGTCCCATACCGCTTTAGTACAGTTAACCGAACCCATCAGGTGAACATCCATCACCAGTTTAAAGTCAGCCAAATCCATCTTGCTAAACGACTTATCACGAAGGATGCCAGCATTGTTGATCAAAATATCAACCCTGCCCCACTTCGCCATCGCCTGAGCAACCATATCTTCAACTTCATCAAACTTAGACACGTTAGCCCCGTGGGCAAAGGCTTCACCCCCAGCGGCTTCAATAATACCGACCACTTCCATAGCTGCATCAGAAGACGCGCCAGTACCATCTCGCGCGCCACCCAAATCATTGACTACCACTTTGGCGCCACGCTCGGCCAGAGCCAATGCATGAGAACGACCCAAGCCATTACCTGCACCAGTGACAATTGCTACCTTACCTTCAAAACTAATACTCATTCGTTACCTCGTTAATCTGAATCTATTTATACAAACTGCCTATAAAAGGCTATTTAGCCATCTGCACAGACAACCACTCAGCAACCAGAGCCGGCTTATCGCCACCCTCAATCTCAACAGTCACTTCCATCTTAAAATCGTACTGGCCAGGACGCTTCTCAGTGATATCCATAACCGTCGCATGACAGCGGATCTTGCTACCAACACGAACCGGCGCAACAAAGCGCACCTTATCGAAGCCCTTGTTAACACCCATATAGATGCCTTCAATCAGCAGATTGTAGCTCTCAGAGAAATACGACAGCATAGACAGAGTCAAAAAACCGTGGGCAATAGTGCCGCCAAACGGAGTAGCCGCAGCCGCAACTGGATCAATATGGATAAACTGACGATCCAAGGTGCATTCAGCAAATTCATTAACCTGCTCCTGCTTCACTTCAAACCACTCAGTAGGCTCGCAAACATGACCGATATAATCGGCAATTTCGGACTTCTTAATCATCATAGGCATAGTCTTTCCCCTGGTTAAATCTGAATGTAATTATTGTTTGGTTACAACCTAATACGTGATTCCTAGTCTGCCCACCCTGGCTGGGCTTGACCATGACATGCTATGTCCGGTTAGGCCCTGTGCATATCACCCAAGCTGATTGTTACAATACCTAAATTCAGTTGTGCTCCTATCCTAGGGTGACTACCATGCAGCAACGATAATAATAAGAGTTACCTCCTTTGTCTGAAACGGATTCCAACTTAGCTTTTGCGCGCTTCCTCAAGTTTTGGCGCGGCGTACACAGCGTCAGTCAGGAACAGCTCTCAGACCGTATCGACAGCTCACCAAGACATATCAGCCGCCTCGAAAATGGTAGCAGCCGCCCCAGCCAAAGTATGGTCACCGAGATCGCCAGCGCCTTGCATCTGGGCCAGCGTGACAGCAATCACCTGCTAATCGCCGCTGGGTTCCTTCCCACCACCGGTGAACTAGATTTTCAGGCCCCAGAGCTAAAATGGCTACGCAAGACCATGACCCTTTCACTCAAGGCTCTGGACCCCTACCCCGCCATCATCATCAACGAGTCCAGTGATATCCTGATGGTCAACCGCGGTTGGGTAGGATTGTTTAACCAGACCATTGGCAAGACCGCACTGGATCGCGTCAGCAATAACCTCGAGTTTCTATTTAGTCGTCAGGGTGCCGGCTCACTGATCAGTGGCTGGGAAGATACGCTCTCGGTGATCTTGATGTCCCTTGAACAAAAGACATTATTTAGCGATAACCAGCGCGACCATGAAATGCGCGATCGCCTGGCCGAGCATGAAAATGTTCCAGCAGATTGGCGCCAACGGGCAGCCAAGTTAGAGCCATTGTCCAGTTTTCGCATGCAGATCAATCTAAATGGTGAGTTAAAGCGTTTTATTAGCCTACACAGCACCGTGAGCACAATGGGTCCTGCGGCAGTCTTATCCAGGCCTAGCCTGCATATGAACACCCTCTACCCGGAAGATGCCAGACTGGATCTATCCCAGCTCTGCGAGGGCGACCTCAGTCACCCCCTTCTTCATTACTAGACAGCACTGCTAGCTATAACACTTCTATGTCAGCCTAAGCCCCGCGCATCAATTTATTAATCTGCGGCGAGATCAACAACATCAACACCGATATACCAATGGCGATATAGCCCACCTGAGAGTAGACCTCAATATAACCGGCTTTAGCCGCAGCTATATTGGTCATCTGCCCACCGATGGTTTCAGCACCCGTTGCCCGCGCAATAATACTGGCGAGAAAGTTAGATAGACCGTAGTAGAGCATCCAAGCACCCATGGTCATACCCACAATACGCGCAGGGGCCAGTTTGGTAATCGCCGATAGACCTACTGGAGAGACCATTAACTCCCCCATGGTATGCAACCAATAGATGGCAAAGATAAATAGCACCGGCGTATAGCCCATATCCCCAGAACTCTTCATACCGGCTACCAGCACCAAGAAGCCCAGTCCCGTCATCGCCACACCTATGGCAAACTTAACCGGCGTTGAGGGGTTAGCGTTGCGTCGCGCCAACCAGACCCAGAGCCAGGCTATAAGGGGCGCAAACAAAAAGATAAAGCCTGCATTCAATGACTGAAACACAGGACCGGGCACAGACCAGCCAAGGATATCTCGATCGACTAAACGCGCAGTAAACAGATTAAGGGATGAACCCGCCTGCTCAAACAGCGCCCAGAAAGGAATCTGCGCGAGAATAAAATAGATTGCAGCAAACATTCTTGAACGCTCATCCCCCTCTAGCCGTTTCCAACTATAGGTCACCAACCCGACCAGCATAATCAAACCGATTGGCCCCAGTATGCCACCCACCAGCTCTTCGTTTTTCACCAGCAGCATGGACACAGCCACTATGCCAAGACCCGCCAGATAGCAGAGCCACTCCACATTGATCGAGAGAAAGACTTTCTCTTTAAGCTTTTCCATCGACGGCGGCTCGGCCTTGCCCTCTAACCAGCTCTGACAGGAGAGGAAAATCACCAAGCCCATAAGCATACCAAAGCCGGCCAGACCAAAGCCGTACTTCCAGCCATGAACTATGCCCAGATAACCGCAAAAAATAGAGGCCATAAAGGCACCCAGATTGATGCCCATATAGAAAATGGTAAAGCCCGAGTCCCGCCGCGCATCGCCGAAGCCATAGAGAGAACCGACAATGGTTGAGATATTGGCTTTTAAGAATCCGACACCAGCAATAATCAGCGCCAACGACAGGTAAAGAATATCCAGATAACCCTCTTGGGTTACCACTGACATGCGCAGCTGATCACGGGGAATACTAGCAGGCAGACCCAGCGCTTCAGGCTCGGCTATATCCATAGTGGTTTCAGTAAAGCTCACATAAGAGCTTACTAATGAGCCTCCCTGATCCGAGACAATCATCTGCCGCGCATCACCACCCCGAGCATCCAAGGTAATCTGATATTCGCTACCAGCGTATTGCAGCATCTGCTTAGAGCCATCCCCCTCAAAGGTCATACCAAAGTGCCCCAGCGTTAGCAGAATGGCACCAAAGGTCACCGCCTTGCGCGCCCCCAGATAGCGGTCAGCCAGTACCCCGCCAACAATAGTCATCACAAACACCAGTGCCGTGTAAGCCCCATAGAGCAGACTCGACCTTTCGTCGGAAAACAGAAAGTGTTGGGTCAAGTAGACAATCAACAGACCGCGCATACCGTAATAGGAAAAGCGCTCCCACATCTCGGTGAAAAACAACACCACCAATCCCCTTGGGTGACCAAAAATGGTGTTTTGCTCTACTGAGTGAGTCATAGTGTTTTCCTTTGTGAAGTAGCTTCTAGTCTGCTTATTTTGACAGGCATCATAGCTGTGGCTAGATCAAAGCAAAAGCTCTTAAGGAGAGCCATGGAATTGGCGCCACATCGACAATAGTTGGCACCAATTGCAAAGACCCAAAATAGCCTCACAGATAGGCTAAGCCTCAAGCATCATTATCCACTGTCATAACAGCCATACATAACAGCCATACTTAACAATAAGAGCGCACTCAAATGTCGCAAATGTCTCAAGATAATGCATCTCAAGCCGAGTTCCGCACCCAGGTTGCAGCCTGGATGCAGGACAACAGACCAGCAGACCCCGATTTTCTACTGCCCCAAACCTTTATGGAAGTGGGCTCAGAGCGGGTATTGGAATTCCTTCGGGAATGGCAGCACAAGGTCTGGTCTGCCGGTTATCTGGGTGCGGCCTGGCCGAAAAAGTACGGCGGCCAAGGTATGAGTCGTGACTACCAGCGCATTGCCGATGAAGAGATGAAGCGCCTCCAGGTGCCGATCTGCTTCAATGTTATCGGTCTCGGCTGGGCTGGCCCGCTGATCCTTGATAACGGCAGCGACTACGAAAAAGAAAAATACCTCAAAGGCATTCTCAATGCCGACGATATCTGGTGCCAGGGATTCTCTGAGCCCAATCACGGTTCCGATCTCGGCAGCATTCAAACCCGTGCCGAGCGCGACGGCGACGACTACCTAATTAACGGCAGTAAGATCTGGACCACCATGGGCAACTATGCCAAATATATGATCCTGCTGGCCCGCACCGACGCTCAGACAGAGCGCCGCTACAACGGTCTGTCATTCTTCTTGGCCCCCATGCACAGAGAGGGCATCACCACTCAACCGATTCAGAAGATCACCGGTGAATACGGCTTTACCGAAACCTTCTTTACCGATGCCCGCATCCCCGCCCACTGCATCATGGGCGAGGAAGGTCAAGGCTGGCGCATTGCCATGCAGACGCTGCAATACGAGCGCGGCGCTGAAGCCGGTGCTGCGGGTGGCATTTCGATTCTGTCCATTGTTATGGACGATCTGCTGAGAATGGCCGCGGAAATCGAGCGCGAGGGAGAGCCTCTACTACAGGACCCTGTCACCCGCGACAATCTGATTAAATTTATGATCGAAGAGAAAGCCCTGCAACTGGCAGAGAAGCGTGTCGAGATACCGGCCCTGTGCCGCGACTACCCCAACTCTATCGCCCTCTCCGGCAAACTGCGCAGCACTGAGTTCTTTCGCCGTATGCGTCAGTATGCTCTCACCCTCCAGGGTGCGCAGGGTTCCCTCTATGTGGGTGATCAAGACAGTATCGGCGGCGGCTTTTGGCAGCGCGCTTACTTAAACAATTTCTCCACCACCATCGGTGGTGGCACCAGTCAGGTACAGGCCAATATTGTTGGCGAACATGTACTTGGTCTGCCAAAAGATTAGTGGAGAGTAATCTATGACAACTTCAACTCTTAACGGAACGACAAACATAGCCCTGAGCTTTAGCGACGAACAGGCCATGCTCCTGGATAGCGCCAAAAGCTTCTGTGGTGATAAGTCCGATATCAATGCAGTGCGCAGCCTATTAAAGTCCGATAGCGGCCACAACCCAGAAGTCTGGCGTGAAATGGTCGCCCTAGGTTGGACTGGCATCGCCATACCCGAACAGTACGGCGGCTTTGATATGGGCCTAGGCTCGACTGTCCCGGTTATCGAAAGCATGGGTCGTCACCTATTGGGCACAGCCTTTATCACCAGCACATTAGCCGCACAGGCTATTCTGCGCGGTGGTTCTGAAGCTCAGCGCCAACAGTGGCTGCCCAAGGTTGTGGAAGGCACTGTGGGCTCTATGGCCCTATTGGATAACGAAGACTGGGGCGCCAAGCTTTGCGGCGTGACGGCTAATCTAAGTGATTCGGGAATAGCACTCTTAGGGAAAAAACTACTGGTTGCCGATGCCACAGTGGCAGACTTCTTTGTGGTCTCGATTAACCACAACGGCAACCCCGCATTGGCCATAGTCGACGCCTCACAGCTAGCCGAGGGCGCCATTACCGCAAATACGCTAATAGATGAAACCAAACGCGCAGCCACGGTGGACTTTACCGGTGTAACTATTTCGCCAGATGCCCTCTTACCCCATTCTGAGCAAGCACTTAAAGATATGCGACTGATTGGTGCCCTGCTTATCGCCGCCGAAGCCACAGGCACCAGCGCCGCGACTCTGGACTGTATTGTCAGTTACCTCACCAGCCGTATTCAGTTTGGTCGTCTTATCGGCTCTTACCAATCGCTCAAGCACCCCACAGTGGAGATTCTTTTGCAGATGGATTCTTCCCGCAGCCTGATCTATCACGCCGCAACCCTCTTAGATGACGGACCCGATAAAGGGCCAGTGGAAGCGGATACAGAGATTGCCTGCCGTATGGCCAAGGCGCAGGCCACAGAAACATTATTGTTTGCCGGTGACCGCGCAGTGCAGTTCCATGGCGGCATGGGCTTTACCTACGACTGCGACGCCATGCTCTATATTCGTCGCGCCCAGTGGGCACAGCACCAGTATGGTGACGCACAGCACCATCGCTTGCACCTTGCTAGGCTGCTTTTGGATTAGAGCTTTTTGATTAGAGCAATTTAATAAGAGCTTTGTGATTATCCAGCTCGGCTCTAAAAAGCTCGGAACCGATCTATTCTAGCTAAAGCCCCGTAGAGAATATTAATCCTGATTTTTTATAGGGATTTAGGAGCTGTGCAGAACTAGATAGAGGGGTACTATGCCCTGTCCGGAAAATACTGGACCGGTTTATAGACCAGACAATAATAAAAAAGGCTCGCCAAGAGCCTCATACAAGAGACAAATCATGAAAACCTCCCATACAGCAATTGGTATTCTCGTGTCACTGATTCTCGGCGGCGCCATGTTATGGGTCGGCAGCCAGGGCAGTCTGATACATGATGGCATAGCCCTCTTTGCGCTCTGCGGTGCCATTGGCTTTGCCCTTCACTGGGCGGTATTTGTACCTTCCTATGCCTTCCAGACTGAGCATTATTTCGACCTAACCGGCTCACTGTCCTATATCACCACAGTAATTGTGGCTGTCTATCTGAATCCGCAAATGGATCTGCGGGATCTGATTATCTGCGCCATGATTGTGATCTGGGCAGTGCGCCTGGGATCCTTTTTATTCTGGCGGATCAAAAAAGCCGGTCAGGACAAACGCTTTAGAATAATGAAAACCAACTTCACCTGGTTCCTCATGACCTGGACCCTCGGCGGTCTCTGGGTGCTGATGACCATGGCCGCAGGACTGGCGGCAATTACCTCGGATACCAGCGCGCCATTGGGCACCCTGGCCTATATAGGCATTGCACTGTGGGTATTTGGATTAGCTGTTGAAGTGATGGCTGACAGCCAGAAAACCCGTTTTCGCAAACTGCCGGAAAATCAGGGACGCTTTATCAGTACCGGAATCTGGGCCTGGTCTCGGCACCCGAACTATTTTGGAGAGATAACACTCTGGGCTGGTGTCGCGCTGGTAGCCTTACCGGTCCTTTCAGGCTGGCAGTTGGCCACTATGATTTCACCCGTGTTTGTCTATCTGCTGCTCACCAGAGTCAGTGGCATCACCATGCTCGAAGCCATGGCTGAGAAGCGTTGGGGAACAGACCCAGAGTACATTGCTTACCGCGATGCCACTCCGGCCCTGATGTTGCGCAAGCCGCGCGGCTAAATTTATACGGGATGACAGCGCTGTAATTAGGCGGACTGGCACTCAAGCCTGTCATCCTGAGCGAAGTCGAAGGATCTCCTGAATAGAGAACCAATGGTCTTAGTCACTGCCAACGTCATGAGATCCCTCCACTGCGGTCGGGATGACAGCGTTTTTTGGTCGGGATGACAAACTGCATTGAACTTGGTTAGGAATGACGCCTAAAGAAGATATCCACTTGCTCAAGCGCTTCCGCCGCCTCAGGCAGGTCAGGATAAAAGATCGGCCAGACATGGGGCACATTGTCCCACAGCATCAAACTCGCATCAGTACCCGCCTCAACCGCCTTATTCACGTATCTACGTCCGTCATCTCGCAGAATCTCACAGTCACTGGCCAACACCAGTATAGGCGGCAGATTCGCCAAATCCCCTAATAGTGGAGAAACCACGGGATCTGAAGCCTTGTGCCCAGCCATAAAGCGCCCCGCGAGACCAATCAGAAATCCTGGCACCCAAGCTAAACGCTTGGCCAGGGGTCGAAGAATCACATCGGAATCCAAATTGCCGCGAATACTCGGGCTGACAAAGCGTGCATCAGTCACCGGCGATAGCGCCAGAGCAGCATTGGGAGCGGCACGCTGGGTATCACGAATCCAGGCCAGCAGAGCCAAAGTGAGATTGCCACCCGCAGAATCACCGGCCACAAAGACTGCGCTAGGTGCAGTAGCATCTGGCCCCTGAGGACCATTCTCAAGCATCCAATCGTAACTAGTACGACAGTCTTCAACACAATCCAGACGCTTGTTTTCAGGCATCAAACGATAATCGATGGCCAACACAGCACTGTTAGTAATTTCTGATAATTTGTCGGTGAGAACCCGATAGCCCTTGGGACTGCCGGCCATAAAGGCACCGCCATGAATATACAGAAACCGGCGACTGCTATCGACACCGGGAGCAACAACCCATTCAGCGGCAACACCAGCAGCATCCACTGGAGACACAACACTAGAAGTGTCGGCGCCGGCAAAAAAAGTATCCATAGTTTCGCGCATAGAGTGAATACGCTGCGACCAAGGCATTTTTTCAAGAGGACCACTGGCACCGCGAAGACGCTTATTCAGCGCCTTAACGGCAGCCGCAGAAGCTGCGACGGCGGTGGCATCCGCAGGGCTAAAACGCTGCCCCTCCGGAAGATCATATTTGCTAAGACTATCTCGCGTAAATATATAGGCCAGTAGTGAAAACACCAGCCCTACCAATACAGCCCCAGCAAGGATAATCACGAGGCTGAGTAGCTCAGCTGATTAAACTTCTTCTGATGAAAGTCGCGATCGCCGAGAGTGACGTTAATGGTCATCAGTCGTTTCACAAAGTGGCCAATATTCAACTCGTCGGTCAAACCAATACCGCCGTGCAACTGAATCGCCTCTTCACCAATCTGCTTGCCCGCTTTGGCCATAGTAACCTTGAGCGCATGCACTGACTTCATAAACTCAGTGGTATCAACAGCCGCATCCGCGGCACATTCGTTAGCCTGACAGAGGCTGCGATAGAGCATCGACTTAGCCTGTTCGCAAGCCATAAACGTATCGACCATGCGGTGCTGCAAAACCTGAAAAGAACCAATCGGCGAACCAAACTGCTGACGGGTTTTTGAGTAGTCCACAGTAATAGTATTCAAGGTCGCCATAATACCCAACGCCTCAGCACTCAGGGCCATCAAGATCGACGGCATAACCTGATCGACTAGGTCCATACCTTCACCAACCGTGTTGAGCAGCTGATCTTCAGCGACTACTACATTGGCCAGCGTGACTGTGGCGGCACGCTGGCCATCCATAGTCTTGTAGCTCTTAACCGACACACCCTCAGCAGCGGCGTCGACCAAAAACAGGCTCACGCCCTGATGGTCAAACTGACCACCGCTAGTGCGCGCACTAACGACAAACTTATTGGCGCTGCCGCCATTGATCACAACAGTCTTTTCACCGTCGAGACGGTAACCGCCATCAGTGACCACTGCAGTAGTGGCCACATCGGCCATCTCGTAGCGTGACTGACGCTCAGCAAAGGCGAAAGAGCCCATGCAGCTGCCATCGATCACTGTAGGAATAATCGCTTCTTTAAGCGCGCTATTAGTGGATGCCGCCAGCAGACCGCCAAACATCACAACAGTCGAAACATAGGGCTCGACGACTACGCCTTTACCCAGCTCTTCCATCACCGCGGCCAAATCTTCTACTGTGCCACCAAAACCACCGTACTCTTCAGCGAAGGGGACTGACAACCAACCCAACTCGGCAAAGGTATTCCAGAAGTCACGGCTGATGCCCTCTTCTGAGTTGATAATTTTACGGCGTGTATCCATGTCATATTCGTCACGCACAAAACGCGCAACGCTGTCTTTGATCATGGTTTGTTCTTCTGTAAATTCAAAATTCATTACTGTTACTCCGGAAATCTGTTGGGGCCTAAAGGCCGAGCACGGCTTTGGCAATCACGTTGCGCTGCACTTCGTTGGAACCACCATAGATGGTTGCTGCGCGGCCATACATGTACTTGCCGCGAGCTTCGTGGGCATAGTCGTGACCAAGCTCGTCGCTGCTCAGGTCGCCCTGAACACCCTGGAGGGCACCGCCGTAACTACCAGCCAACTGCAACTGCAACTCGTGAATCGCCTGAGAGATTTCAGTGCCTTTAATTTTCAGTAGTGAAGACTCGGGACCGGGCATACCACCGCCCGCCATAGAGGCAAAGACGCGCAGCTCGGTGTACTCAAGAGCCATCAGCTCCATCTCGATATCCGACAGACGCAACTGGAAGACCGGATCATTGATCATCGCTTCGCCGCCGTTAACTTCTTCAGTGGCGCGCTGCTTAAGCGTGCGCAACATACGCTTGGAGTCAGCCACTTCAGCCATACCCGTACGCTCATGGGCCAGCAGTGCTTTGGCGTAAGTCCAGCCCTTGTCCTGCTCGCCAATCAAGTTATCGGTTGGCACCAATACATTTTCAAAATGCACTTCGTTAAGGCTGTGCTTGCCATCGATAGTGACGATTGGCTTGACTGTGACACCCGGGGTTTTCATATCGATTAACAAAAAGCTAATACCCTGCTGCTTGCGCATACCTTTGGTGGTACGAACCAAACAGAAAATCCAGTCAGCGTACTGAGCAAAGGTGGTCCAAATCTTGGCACCATTGACCAGATAGTTGTCACCAGCGTACTCGGCAGTAGTGCTCAGCGCGGCCAAATCGGATCCGGCGCCCGGCTCAGAATAACCCTGACACCACCAGTCGTCGCTCGACAGAATGCTCGGCAAAAAACGGGCTTTCTGCTCTTCGGTACCAAAGGTGAAAATTACCGGTGCAACCATCTTTAAACCAAATGGCACGACATCGGGAATACCCGCAGCGCCACGCTCAGTTTCATAGATAAACTTCTGCGTCGCACTCCAACCAGTGCCACCATACTCTTTCGGCCAACCCGGCGCGATCCAGCCCTTGGCATTGAGTTTTTTCTGCCAGCTAACGATTGCTGGTTTGTAATCCGCAGTCTGCACGCCGCTCAGCTTATGGGCAGTTTCTGCGTCGAACTCTGTGGCGAAAAAATCACGCACTTCATCTCTGAAGGCAAGATCTTCTGCTGAAAAATTAATGTCCATCTCTGTTACTCCCACTAGTGTTATTTTGGCCACAGCTTAGATTGTGGCATTTATTGTGTCAATTAAAAAGAAGCTACCTATCTAGCCTGTGAACCTAATCCGTCAATGCTCTGTTATCAGGTTATACGCCCCGGCTAACAATGCAGTTTAAATCTCAGCCGCCAGATAGCTGGCCTGCTTAATCGCGGCCTTGGCATCCAACTCCGATGCCTCAAAGGCACCGCCAATCAGGCTAGTGCCTACACCGCTGTCACTCAACTCATCGAAAAGATCGCGCTTTGGCACCTGTCCGGCACAGACAATCACTGTATCCACTTCAAATAGCTGCGGCACACCGCCAACGGTGACATGGAGTCCCTGATCATCGATTTTCTCGTAGTCGATACCGTTGATCATTTGCACACCACGCTTGTCCAGTGACATACGGTGGGTCCATCCAGTAGTTTTACCCAAACCGCGCCCTACTCGCGTCGACTTCCGCTGCATCAGATAGACTTGCCGGCCAGACTCTTCCACCTGAGGCGTGACACCTGTGACACCACCGCGAGGATGGTTTTTAAAATCAATACCCCACTCACGAGCAAAGACCTCTTTATCCAGTGCCCCAGAGACACCGACATGAGTAATAAACTCCGAGACATCAAAACCAATACCGCCAGCGCCCATAACCGCCACCCGCTTGCCCACTTCGACATTGCCGCGCAGCACATCCACATAGCTCACCACCGAGGGATGATCTATA
>Ga0115003_10000340_pt1 | contig 40906 bp, 39 predicted proteins | sample ArcticOcean_MG_C_7_FD_88736 | JGI IMG/M metagenome (GOLD analysis project Ga0115003, IMG submission 88736) | Marine microbial communities from western Arctic Ocean - ArcticOcean_MG_CB11_88 | ecosystem: Environmental > Aquatic > Marine > Oceanic | place: Arctic Ocean: Canada Basin | collected...
TCAAATATGTCAGGAATTAGTTTTACGAAATGGTCTGGAAGAGAAGGAATTGAACAATTTATAATTAATCAAACTGGATGCAAACCTTATAGTGAAGCTGGAATAAATCCAAGAGTTCAAAAAAAAACTACAATATTAAGATCTGTTGATGATACTTATTATTATGATGACGATATGAGTGACATAAATAACGTAAAATACACATTATTTGGTCATAATGGAGACCAAGCTGAAAATGAAAAGAAATTCAATGAACCACTATTAAATCCTGATAAAACACACAATATTTATATTTATAGAGTAAAAAAAACGACAATAAATAAATATATATGGTATGGTAAGTATGAAATTATTGATAAAAATATAAAACAACACATCGGAAAAGATGACATTATGAGAAATATAATAGTTCTTTCTTTAAAAAAAATGGCGTTTTAAATGTTCAAAGGTGTAAAACATTTGAAGAAATAATTATATAAAAAAAAATTTTATATTTATTATTAATGATAAAATTTAAAAATAGATTTTATAAAGAGTTGATAAAAAGTGATTTTTTTGTTAAATTAAATGAATATGATTATTTAATTAAATATAAGTCAAAACAATACACCATAAAAATAGATAATTCATATCCATTTAAACCACCAATATGTTATTTAAAAAACGGTATAAGAATAAATTATCATCCTAAACAATTTCCAAAAAGACTATGGAATATTTATAATGAATTAAATGAATGTATGTGTTGCAATAATATAAGTTGTCCAGAGAGATGGAGTCCTACACGATCATTTTATGAAATAATAGATGAATATAAAAATTTTGTTGAAAAATTAAAAATAATTTATAAAAAACAAATATTTAAGAATGTTTCTTTACCATATGATATTATTTATTCAATATTTCAATACTTATAATTAATAATTATATCATATATATATTAATTATGACCATTAAAAAATTTGCTATAATAGGTGAGCGATGTAGTGGTACTAATTATTTAGAAGAAATAATTAAAATAAATTTTGATTTAAAGTATACTACAGAATATGGAAGCAAACATTTTTTTTGTTTAAGAGACTATAGTAAATTTAATAATCTTGATGAAACATTATTTATAGGTATTATAAGAAACCCAATCTATTGGTTAAATTCTTTTTCCAAAGAGCTACATCATATACCAGAGGTAAATAGAAAAAATTTAAATTCATTTTTATTTAATGAATTTTATTCTGTATGCGATGAGATTAATCCTGTCAAATTATCAAATTCTTTTGTTATGAATAATAAACGATTTGTTAATAGTTATGAATTAAATAAAGAAGATTTAAATTATTTAAATGGTAAAAAATATAAAAATATATTTGAATCGAGAAAATTAAAAAATAAATATTTGGTCCACATTATGCCTAATAAAGTAAAAAATTATATTCTAATAAATTATGAAGATTTATTATATAATTTTGAAATTATTCTTACAAACATAAAAAATGAATTTAATCTTACTTCAAAAACAAAAAAATATATTAATACAAAAAAATATAAAAAATCAGATTCTTATAGTTTTGTCAAGCAAAGATCTATAACCTTTAATAACCAAATATTAGGTAATATTTGGAAAAATTTAGATTTACAACAAGAAGCCACACTGGGTTATTTCAAACAGGATGATAATAATTTCTTTAAAAAAAAATATAATGATGTTTATTTTAAAAACAAAATAATACTTGAAGAAGAAAAACATGAACACAGTAATGATAGTATAATTTATAAACAAAACGATGAAAATATTTATAATCAAAAACAATTAATTAAAAAAGAAGTGACTAATGATTTTAATAAATTAATAAATAATTCATTATTAAATGAAATACAAGGAGTTATTAATAATAAAAATAATTCTATTATGAATTTTAAATCTATGGCAGATTTTTCATTAAATAATAAAAAAGATACCAAGTCCCATTTATTATTATGTGTACCTCCTCCACCTCCTCCACCTCCTCCACCTCCTCCACCTCCTCCACCTCCTCCACCTAACTATCCAAATCCAAATTTAAATTTAAAGAATGATAATTTAAAAACATCATTTAGTACTACAAATTTAAAATTAGGTTTTTTATCTGAATTAAGTAAAATATCTTCCATTAAAAAAAATAAATCCTCTCATGATATTGATATGGAGATCAAAAACCGAAATAATCCATTAAATAATAATAATATTATGAAATCTCTTTCAAATGCACTTGATAAACGTAGGCTAAGTATAAATAACAATAGTTTTGACGAATCAAGCTGGAGTGATAACTCTTCTGATTCGGGAATAAGCATTTAGCATTCCTTTTAAATATGGTATATTTTCAATATAATTTGGCCACCTACCATTAATTTCTCGATATTTTATTGAATTAACACAACTCATTTTTTTTATAATTTCATTCCTTTTCTTGAAAATTGATTTCCATTTTCTTTGTATTATACGGATCCAATAAGTTTTTAAGATACATATACATTCTCCATCAGCTAATATGTTACATTCTGCTATTTCAGGTTTTAATTTATTTAATAACACCTTATAATTTCTAATTGACATATGGCTAATTGTTTTATGAGTTGAATTACGATAATTATCTAATATAGAGCGTAATAGATTATTTTTTAAGATTTTAAAAATAGTAAAATCATATTTTTTAAATCTATAATCAACTAGAAAATGATTATTTAGTAGTGAATTTCCGTGAATAAAATTGTTATAGGGTTCACATAAAACAATATCATATTTTTTATTGGATATTTCATCTGGTTCAAATATATAACTTAAATAAAATTCGTCATAAAATGATTCTTCAGTAATTAAATTATCTATAATTGACATATTTTACAATATTGATTATTAACTTAGTAAAGATTCTTAATTTATAATCATTTTTTTTTAATAACTATATATATAATGAAATTTAAAGCGACTGCTAGTAAATTATTGACAAATAAATTAGTATTACATATAGTTTGTGTTATTGCATTTATAAATGTAATATGCTATGTAATGTTTGGAAAATTTGATGCACTTATATTATATAGTTTAATTGGTATTATAATTGCTAACTTTAGTAGAAATATGATATTAATTTTAGGTATACCATTAATATTTGTTAATTTATTTTTATTGAAAGAATCATGCTTAGCATTCAATTGTAAAGAAGGATTTGAAGACGCAAGTGGAAACTTGCAAGATGCAAGCGGAAATTTGCAAGATGCAAGCGGAAATTTGCAAGACAGAAAGAATAACATAAAACAAGCTATTGAGTCTAAAAAAAATAATACATCTGAATCATTTGAAGGAAATACAAATAGTAAAAATAATAATGTAAAAAATAAACCTAAAATTGATTATGCATCTACAGTTGAAGAAGCATATGACAATCTATCTGGTATACTTGGAGGAGAAGGTATACAAAATCTTACCAAAGATACTAAAAAATTGATGCAGCAGCAACATCAATTAGCTGAAACTATGAAAGGTATGGGTCCTTTATTAGAAGGAATGGGTCCACTTATAAAAGGAGCTAAAGATTTAATAGGAGGTGAAAGCTTTGCACAACTAAAAAATTTTAAATTGGGGTGAAACAATTAATAAAATTTATATTCTAATTATAAAATTTATTTTTTTAATTTTATAATTATATTATATGAAAAAATGCAAACCAGGGACTATATGTTTAGAAACAGGAACAGTATTGTTTATTGTTTTTTTAATTATAATTATAAGTTTCTATATGATGAAAAATTTTAATCAAAAAATAATATTAAATAATAATCCTTCAGAAAAAATTGTAATGGAAAATAAGAATTCTTACGGAAATAATATTCCTCTTTTTCCTAATTATCCATATACAAATTTACCTGGAGACGTATTATTAAATCCATACATGCCTCCCTTAAGTAATGATAGATACTTAGTTCCAAATTTAAATGTATTACCTATTAATTCTATGCCAATAAATATATCTACAAATGTAGGAGCAGTTAATACTAATTATAGACAAACAGGTATTTTAACTTCACAAAATAATAAAGGAAAAATACTCCCTTTAATGGGAAGACCTGTATTTACAAATAGAGATAAATGGCAATATTATACTATGAGTGATCAAAATAATAGTGTTAAGCTACCAATATCACAAAATGGAAAAAGTTGTACAAATGAATATGGATGTAATAGGTTATATAATGGCGATACAGTATATGTAGAAGGATTAAATCAACCATTTATTATTACTATTTATGATAATGATACAATTCAATATCTGCCATTTTAATCATATATTCTAAACTTCGATTTAAAGTTTTTCTTATATACTCTTCGGAACAACACATTAATAAACTTATTTCTTTATTAGATCGAATTTTTGTAAATAAAAAATCAAATTTTAAATAAAATATTCGTTTTTCGAATGGCTTAAACTGATTAATAATTATCCAATAATCAATATATTTTTTATAGTTATATGTTTTTATATTATATATATCTAGTAAAAAATTGGATTGGGTAGGATTAGTATATAGTAATTTTTTATATCTAATAGCTTCTAATTTTGTTAAATTTTTTTTATTTTTATTTCTATAATGTTTTGGTAATATACTTAAAGAAAACGCATCATTTAGAGCTTTATTTAATTCTGAATTTAAATAAATTATAGAATAATTTGTAAAGCTACTATACCCTTTATATTTAAAAGCCGATTTATATAATCCTATTCTGCTATAAAATATCAATTCATCTAAATTTATATTTTTATTTATGCACTTATAATAATGTTTTATTCTAAACAATTTAGCTTGTTTAATAGCCCAATTATCATATTTATGAAATAATATATTACTAATTATTGTTTTTTCATTTAAATTTAATTCTTTTGAAGAAACATATTTTTGTATTTTATATATATCATATGAATTAACCATGATAAAAAATAAAACAAATAAATGTAATAACATCATAATATTAGATATTAAAAATAAATTTTTAAATAAATTTTTAATATCTTCTAGTTTTTTTATGTATTTTTCTTTTTTTTCTATAAGTTTTTTTTTTATATCCTCCTTTAGATGTATCTAAATCAGTCTCGGTAGGTTTTTCCTCAGGATTCTCAGAATCAGTAGTAGTCTCGTTAGTTTTAGGTATTAAATCATCTTTTTCATCTTTACTATCAGAAGTATTTTCCACCAAAGATCTACTAGATTTATTAACTGCCTTATACCCATTTTGTGTATATGATTTAGATCCCATTCTATTAACATTATTTATTTTTGAACCAATTTTTTCTGCCATATAGTTTATTACTGTTTCTACAGCTTGACTTATGTTTTTATTATTTGATGGTTCACTTTCTTGTGGTTCATTAGTTGGTTGGACTTTAATAGATGGTTCACTTTCTTGTGGTTCATTAGTTGGTTGGACTGTAATAGATCGTTCACTTTCTTGAGGTTCTGTAATAGATCGTTCACTTTCTTGAGGTTCTTTATTTGGTTGGATTGTAATAGATGGCTCACTACTATTTTCATCATCACCATTATCTGTTATTATACTCTTTTCGTCATCACTATTATCCTCTGCTGTTTTTTCTTTACTAGGTTTATCTTTACCCTCTACTTCTTTAGGATCAGCCATTATTTCTTTACTAGGTTTATCTTTACCCTCTACTTCTTTAGGATCACCCATTATTTCTTTACTAGGTTTATCTTTACCCTCTACTTCTTTAGGATCAGTCATTATTTCTTCACTAGGTTTTGTAGATGACAAATCCTTCATTTCAATTTCTGATTGTTTGTCAAGATTCTTTTTATCTTCATCAATTTCAGCCATCGTTTTCGCCTTGACTGTATAGTTAGTTTTATTTGCATTTTCAGCATCTTTACCAATTTCATCCATCGTTTTCGCCTTGACTGTATAGTTAGTTTTATTTGCATTTTCAGCATCTTTACCAATTTCATCCATCGTTTTAGGTTTAATAGTAGTTGGTAAAGAAGATGACATATCCTTCATTTCAATTCCGGTGTTAGGTTTGGTGTTAGCGGTGTTAGATTTAGATTTATTATTATTTCCACCTCTATAAATAGGTAGATTTTTATGAGATTTGTTATTTAAATTCAAATGTTTTTTCTTTCTAAATGTTTTTTTATGATAACTAAATTTTTTATTATATTTCTTTCGAGACTGGTTTTTTTTTTTTAAAATTCGGGATATTTTTCCTTTAGATAATTTCATTTCTTATATAAATAAATTAATATTTTTATTTATTTACTTATATTAATGAGTATTAATATATCATCAGATAATGTTTATGGAAAATGTGATTTAAAATGTCAATATAATTTTGATTATCCTAATACTAGTCTAGTAGCAAAAAATGATGACATTATGATAGGTTTAACATGTGATGAACAAAATACTAGTCCTGTAGAGTTTAATCAAAAAAAATTTAATGTGACAAAGATCATTATAGTCTCTCCATCAGTTCATTTATTCAACAATTCTCAAGTGAATGCAGAAATATTAATTCATCACACACCTGTGTTAGGTGGTAAGCCATTAATCGTATGTTTACCAATAATTGAATCTAGTAATACAACTACAGCAACAAACTTATTAACAGAGATAATAAATGCAGTATCTTCAAATGCACCTAGTGATGGCGAAACAACACAAGTTAATTTATCTAATTTTAACCTAAATAGTATTATTCCAAAAAAACCATTTTATTCTTATGTAGGAAATGACATAAATAAATCTCTAGCTGCTTTTATAGTTTATGGATATTTAGATGCGATTCCTCTTTCTGATGGGACTCTCACTACTCTGTCAAATATAATAAAACCATTATCAATAAATCTTAATGGTAAATATTTATTTTATAATAAAGAGGGTCCAAGTAGTAGTTTTAATTCAGAAGGAATTTATATATCTTGTCAACCAACAGGTTCATCAGGTGAAACAGTCACAGTAAGTGATGGATCAAATGATACAAATAATGATTTAGGTGATATAACAAAAAATCCAGCTGTAAAAATATTTGTGTTTTTGTTTTTTATTATATTATTTTTCTTGATGTTAAATAAAGCATATAATTATTTCATTTCTAATCCTTTAAAAATAAATGTTTCTAAAAGCAAATAATTTAATTAGTTTGTGATACTGGCGATGCATCATAAAGATCCTCTAAAATAGGCTTATAAGATGCTGGAGAAGAATCTTTTCCGGAATTATTTAGAGGAACCATTTTTTTAACAACTTCTTGTTCTAAAGTATAAGGAAATTGATTTAATTCTGTAAAATTGCCAGAATTATTTTCTTGAACTTGTATTGGATATTCGGGAATAGGTGCCATATTTGGTATTGATTGATGAATAGAATTAATTAAATCAGAGTTATCGCTATAACTACCAGATCTTCGCATAAGCTCGAATCCCACAAATAATGCTATTGTTGCTAAAATTGGATTTGAATATAAAAACAAAGCAATTATAATTACGAATAGTAAAACTTTCCCTGGTAAAGAATTTATAATTTCAGCAATATATGGTGGTGTTTTATTTCCCATTAATAAATAAATTATAAATAAACAACCAAGTATTAATTGCCCGTAATTTTTACTTTTAAATAAATCCTTCATATATCATAATAATAGATTTTATTTCTAGTGTAAATCAATTATAGATAATAAAAGGATATAAATATATTTTACTAAATATAATAAATATAATAAATTTATATGATTATTAATACTTATTTTGGAAATAAAGGATATACTTTATATAAAAAAAATTTAACAATTGAAAATGAAAAACAAATTCGTAATGACTTGACTATATCTCCCAAAGTGCACGGTATATCGTTTAATGAAAATAAATCTAGTTTTCCGGCATATAGAGAATCAGATAATAAAATGTATGTACCATTTTATTATGGAGTAGAAAATTTTGGTCCACCAACAAAAATAAATATTTCTAATGGTGATGACATAACAATTTCCTTTAAAGGAAATTTACGTGAAAATCAAATTCCCGTAGTAGATGCTTATTTTAATGCAATTAAAAATGATAATATAAATGGTGGCTTATTAGAATTACCATGCGCTTACGGTAAAACAGTATTAGCACTTAATATAATTTCTAAATTGAAGAAGAAAACATTAATTATTGTTCATAAAGAATTTTTATTAAATCAGTGGATTGAAAGAATAAATGAATTTTTACCAAATTGTCGCGTTGGTAAAATACAAGGCCAAAAGATAGATATTGATGAGAAAGATATTGTTATATGTATGTTGCAAAGTTTATCTATGAAAGAATATCCAGTATCAATCTTTAATAGCTTTGGCTTTTCTATAATTGATGAGGTACACCATATATCAAGTGAAGTATTTTCAAATTCATTATTCAAAATAGTTACAAAATATAATTTAGGATTGTCTGCTACTATGGAAAGAAAAGATGGCACAACAAAAGTTTTTAAAATGTTTTTAGGAAATGTTATATTTAAAGGAAAACACGATGATTCACATGCTGTAATTGTTAGAGGTATTCAATATATAGTTGAAGATGAAGAATTTAATGAAATAAAATATGATTATCGTGGAAATCCTATGTATAGTACTATGATTTCAAAATTATGTGATTATAATAGAAGAAGTGAATTTATATTAACTATATTATCTGATCTATTAATTGAAAATTCAAATCAACAAATTATGATATTAGCTCATAATAAAAATTTATTAAAATATTTACATGATGCTATAAAACATAGGAATTTAGCAACAGTAGGTTATTATATTGGTGGTATGAAAGAAATTGCATTAAAGGAGACTGAGAAAAAGAAGATAGTAATTGCCACGTACGCTATGGCTGCTGAAGCTTTAGATATAAAAACGTTGACAACTTTAATTATGGCAACTCCAAAAACTGATATACAACAAAGCGTTGGTAGAATATTAAGAGAAAAACATAGTAATCCAATAGTAATAGATATAGTTGACAATCATGAAATATTTAAGAATCAGTGGAATAAAAGAAAAGTATTTTATAAAAAACAGAATTATAAAATTGTATATACTACTACCGACGACTATAAATTAAATAAATGGAAAACATTATTTGAACCAATAACTAATAAAAAATTTAAAAATCAAAAAAAAAAAAATATTTCATGTAAAAGTAATAGTTCTTCTGATAAAAGTATTGTTGATGAATCAGATGATGACGAGGAAATTAGTAATAAAAAAGATAAATTATTATGTGGTAAATGTTTATTGATCAAATAATAACTAATACATAATTGGTTTCTATTAAATTAATAAATATTATATTAATTATATATTAATTATATATATAATGAATATAACAATATATGGGTTTTGTGCAGCCTTAGCTGTTTTAACTTTGTGTAGTATATTACCTTATTTATCTATAAATCTATTATGGATTGCTATAGGATCAAATAGTAATTTCGTCTCTTTTATGTAAACTTGTGCCAATACATATACACTTGCGTCAGTATTAGCAATATTTCCTTTGTTAACTTTAGTTTTTATAAAAGATTGTCAATATATACAATATATATTGATTGCTTCTTGTATAGGTATAGCAATTGGACGTGTTGGATGTTTTTTCGCTGGTTGTTGTACTGGTAAAATGTGCGGCAAAAAAAATTTATTTGGTATATCTTATAAAAAAGGCACAGTTGTTGTTGATAAATACTGTAAAAAAGAAGTGACAGTTTATCCTACAATATTAATAGAAATATTTATAAACTTGTTAATTGCTTATATTGTTTGGGTATCTAAATATGGCGCTGTATATTTTGGTATACTTCAAAGTATCTTTATGATAATGACTGACAAATGGAGAATGGTTAGCCGTATGAATTTATCCTACTCTATATTACCAATTCTTTCGTTATTATTATTTTCATTTTTAGTTTATAATAAGTGTAAAGGAATAACCGCGAAACCAAAAATTAATTTATCCTTTAAACCATCTTCAATAATCTATAGCTTATTAGTTGCCTTAGTATTGAGTAATGATATAAATTTTAGCAACTTAAATAAAAAACTTAACTTATTTTGAAGAATTAACATTCATATCAAATAATTCACCATCTCCATTACATATTGTACATAATGACCAGGGAAAAACAGTTAAACCCGTATCTTGACAAGATATACATTTTTTTCCTTTACAAATATCACATTTAATTGGATCAGTTTTTACAAAACCACATCCTTGACAATTAGAACACCGTACTACATTTTTTTTGTTATACATATTATAATATTAATTTATATTATATATTTTGTGTGCTCACATCTATTTTTTTATATAAACTCCTGTTCTCATAAAATATGTGATATATATATATACAAATATGCTTATTCATGATACGCTTCCTTCAAAATACACCCACAATATTCAATTTGTTTACAACAACTACAAAAACAACAATTTAAACGGAGAATCTTCTCTTCATTATTGGATTGACAATATAAAGGATAAGGAGTTATTAGAAAAAATCAATATTATTAGAAATGCGCCTGAAATTATAAGAGAGCTTGAAAAAAATTACCCTGGCTATAAAATAATAACTGTCCATGAATCTGACGAAATATATTTTAGCGTTTCTCCGAGCAAACGTCAAGGTAGCGATATAGGGTTAAGCGATTGCCATTATGATGCTCCATTTAAATATATTTATCAAGGTGGTAACGTATTTTTAAGAGCCATTTTAGCATTAAATGAAAATAATACTGTCTATACACAGGTAGAGGACAAAACGAGTTTGTTATCAACAGGTGATTATAATGTAATCAGGTATAATGAAGATTATCACTGTGTACATGGGTCTATACCTGCAAATAGTAACCGCATTTTACTAAAAATCCATTTTATTGCAATTCCACCTGACACAAATCCAATATGGTCTGATTTTTGTAGATACATAAACAATAACTGGACTCACTTTAGTAGAGAAATGATGAGAGATTCGATTAAACCAGAAACAGTACAAGGATATTTTAAACAATACTTGGTATTAATTAGTGGTTTTACTTGGAATAATATCAACATTATTCTAATTATTTTCGCTTTTTTGATACTTGTTTTCTGGAAGAGAAAATCAATTGCAAAATGGATAAACAGACGAAACAAACTAAAATAACAATAATCAAGGTATTGATAGTATATCAGTAACACCAGATGCTGCTTTAAAAACTATAAAAAATTTACAATAATTGTTTACAATTATTATTAAGCATAATTTTATGCCATTTACGATAATAATTATAGTATAATCGTATTTTAATTAAAAAATATGGAGTAACTGATTTTTTTAATAAAAATTCATTTCTTAATAAAAATAATCTATATGAATATTTTATATATGCTATTTGGATTTTCCTAGCAAAATAACTATATATATAATAATTACGATGTTGAAGAGCAGTTAAGCCACAAATTCTGCATATAGAATCAGGTACTACAGGACAATATAATGGACAATTTGCTTTTGTACATCCTAATCCAGGAAAAATTGGTAGCATGAATGGAACAGATTGGTAGGATGAAGGTGAATTTAACAAATAAATAGACTTATGTTTACTTAATAAATAAGGAGAATACATTATTTACTAATTTATATATATTATATTATTTATGTTATTTTTTAAATAATATATTAATGCCCTCTACTTGGGAATCCCATTCCAGTATAATGATTATAATTATCGACGCAAGTTGAAAATGGTTTAATAGGTGGGGGATTAGCTTCTGCTAAATTCTGAGGAGCTAATTTACCACCAACAGAGAAAATATCTGATCCAGGTAAGTTATTTTGATATTGTGCGTAACCAGGAGGATATGGTATATGACCTGATAAAGAAGAGCTTCCACCTTTAAATAATTTCCTTTTAGAACCTCTATGTTTTCTAAATCTACGAGATCTATATTTGCGTGATCGTTTTAAATTGTGATTTTTATATTTACGCGAAGCGCGTGAGTATTTATGTTTTAACTTTCTTCTATTTCTACTTCTTAAACTTCTATTTTTCATCTTATACTTTCGTGATATTTTATTTATTTTATTTTTAAATTTTTTATTTCCGCCACCTTTAAATAGACAAATGCCAGGAACATATCCACTCGCTGCGTCAATATTATTTTTAGCACCGCTTAATCCAGGTAGCCCAGATATTTGATTAGATCCAAAATTTCCTGGTGAATGGGAGTTATCTATATTTACATATTGTCCTGCTATATTACTTAATGGAGCAATATTACCATAACCAATATTTGATGCATCAGTTCCTGCAGACATATATTATATAGATATATTAATTGTTTATTGTATTAAATTCTTCCTTAGTAATTACTTGTTCATTTGAAATAGCAATAGGTATCCATTTTCTAAATTTTTTATTAAATATACATTTCATATTAATATATTTATCTATATTTACATATTTATCAATTAAATGATTTTGAAATTCATCTTCATCATCGCTTTCTTCAAGTGAATCTAAATTTTTATTTTCCTTAATTATTCTAAATAAATTATTCATCATAACACTATTCTTATAACTTGGTATACCAGCTAAACCTATAAATTCTAAGTTATCATGAGTAGAAACAAATAAATTATAAATATCATTTTGAACGTCAGCATTTATTACAAAAGTAACAGCTTTAAGATTAGGATTTTTTGATTTACCATTTTCTAATTTGAACTTTTTAATATCTAATGAGAGAAATGAATTGATTTTGCTAAATAATTTAAATTGTAAAGAATCTATTTCATATGGCAATTTGCTAATAAGTGTATTTATATCTTCATTTTTTTTTGCCATAATAGGTAATCCTATGGAAATAAATTTCTTATTATAATTAACAGTCTCTATATAATTTGAAAACAAATCTTTAAAAATATGTAATTTCCTATTCCAATTATAATTATTAATTTCTTCTCCTTTAAAATAAAAAACGTCTTCTGCAGAAAAAAAATTAACATTATTATAATTAAATAATGTACCATAAAGTATGGTATTATATGCTAATTTTTTTGAAAAGCAACATGATGTTATTTTTATAAAAATATTATTATTATTTTTTTCAACAATAAAACAAGTAGGTTTATCATTAAACATATAAAACCATAAAAAACATTTTTTACCCTTAGGAATAATAACTATGAATTGTGGATTAAAAACTTTATTATGTATAATTGTCTCATAAGAAAGTTTAATATTAGGAAATTTTTTTTTTATTGAATTTATGGTTTGACTCATTACTTAAAATATTTATTATATATTTAAGTTGTTTGATTTATTCATAATTTTTATTAACTAATGAATCAATTGGGGTACTAGTATTTATAGATTCAATTTGAGATTTAAAAAAATTTTTTAATTCATTTTTCATATCAGCCGAAGATATTGCATCATCTTTTAAAGTACTTTTTGTAGTTGTACTATTTAAAACATTAAAGATTTTATCATATTTTTTATGTGATGTATTTACTAAATCTTTTACTTTTGGAACTGTTAACGTTGCCTTAAAAAATAGAATTAGTGAATGAACTAAAAATATTAATATGATTGATAAAATTGTAATTTGTAATGTCCATAAAATCATATAATATTATAAGATTAGTTTAGTAATGATAAAAACTCATTTAAACATTCAATCAAATAATTATTTGAAATATCATTATTACATTCAAAATAAAAATCTAAAAGTTCAATAGATTTATCATATTTATCTAATAAACCATTTGCTTTTTCTAAACATTTTATCTTAAATTCACACGGATTATGTTGGAATTTGTATTTAAGTTCTACAATATTTAATATAGAATGATTTATTGGTATTGAAAATACTTGATTTTTTTTAATGATTGAATTATCAATTATTAAATTGTATTTTTCCATCTCTATGTGATTTATATTTCCATCAATTATCTTTAATTGTAATATGTTATTTTTATAAATATTAAACATTCCTTCTTCTGAATACAATTCAATATAATTTTCTCTAGAAATTTGTTTTGATTCAAGCTTTACTTGTAGTAATTTTACATCATCAAAGTTTAAATTTTTTATATATATCTTCATATAATATTTATGTAAAACTATTTAAACCCATTATCTAATCATTAAATAAATGGATCAAGAAAATAAAGTACCTGTTAAAATAATAATTATAGAAAAAAATTGTGAAATTAAAGAATTAAATATTAAAAAGTTTGTTATAGAAGAATTATATAAAAAATGTAATTTTAAAAAATCAGATGGATTTGAAGAAAAGTGTGAATGGAATGTAAAAATTGACAAGCAAATTCTATATATTAAGTTATTTGCTAAATCAACTGGTAAATGTAATTATGAAAATAAATATGATTTTCCACCCCCAATTGATAAAGAATTATATTTTGGTAGTTGTGCACTAGTTTGTTATACATTTGTATCATCCAAATTTAATACCAAAGATTTATCAATTGATTTATGGAATAGAATTTATGAAAAATTATTTGGTGGTTTTGAAGATTTGTCATCTACTATGATCGAAGATGAAAAAGAAGAAGACGAATTGGCTAAAATTCCTAAAGATAAAAAAACAAAAAGTGGATATTTAAAAGACGGGTTTGTTGTTGATAGCGATGAAGATTCTAACAATAATGATAGCGTAAATGATGATCGTACAAAACAATCTTTATCTGATAATGAAGATGAAGAGGAAGATGATTTAGAAATAGGAATTGAATTAACCAAGGACGAATATGATGAATAAATAAAAAAATTGATATAAAATAATAGTTACAAATTATAAGTATAATAATTATGTCTACTCCATCCATCATTTTACAACCCGATAGTTTTCGTATCAATATACGTAAAAAATTTCACGATAAATACCGATTGCTACAAAAAGATTGTAATAATATTGAAAAATCCATATTTAATTGGTGTATACACGAAGCTGAACAACAAAAAATACTTAAAAAATGGGATAATCCTAGGTTTGTTAAAATGTACCTTTCAAGATTAAAAAGCATATATGTTAATATTAATCCTGATATTTTATCACAAATAAATAATAATACTTTAATTTCAAAAAATATTGGATTCATGACACATCAAGAATTGAATCCAGATAAATGGGAAAAATTGATAGAAGAAAAAATAAAAAGGGACAAATCAAAATTTGAAGTTAATATAGAAGCAGCAACAGATACTTTTACTTGTAAAAAATGTAAATCAAATAAATGTAATTATTATCAAATGCAAACACGTTCTGCAGATGAGCCTATGACTACATTTGTTTCATGTATAAATTGTGGAAATCGATGGAAATGTTAAGTATATAAATAAAGATATCAATAAAAATAAATATAAAAATTTTATATTCAATATAAATAAATAATAATCATTTTTTTTATTGTAATCGTATATATAAAATCTAAGGATTGAATCGGAATAATTTTTATCTATTTTTCTTATAAATATTATATACTCATTTTCAGCTAATGTTTTTTCAATAAATAAATTATCCTTAGAAGTTTTTTCTTTAAATAAATATGGACTGGTAGCAGACATCATACGTTCCCAATCAGTTATATGACATGGAGATTGTATTACTTCTTGTAATTTATTTGTATATTTTAATATGATAGAAAATAAACTTTCATTTGCAACTCCCCCAGCAGAAATTAAATCAAATATTTTTTGATGATTATATTTAAAGTCTAAAACGTTTGACACATGATTTCTAGATAATATAAAATACGGATCATTAGCTAATCTTAATTCCTTGGATAAATAAGCTAAATTTGCTCTTTTTTGTAAGTTTATATTCCACCATGCAGGTTTCCAATTTAGTATACTTCTATTAAAATTATTAAAAAATAAGTATCTAAATCTTTTTGGCGATATAATTGGACAACATGAGTCAGTTAAGATACAAAACCATTCATTATCATAATTTTGATAAGCAACTTTAAATAAATTAATATATGCAGGAATTACATGATAATAACTAGTTGGTTCAATATATTTATCAGGTATAACATTTTCTAATATCCATTTTGATTTAATTAATTTTTTATCTTTATAAAAAAAATATATATTAATTATATCTTTATTTGGTTCAATCCATTCTTTCCAAATATGTTCTTTATTTACAATATGTTCATAATTAATTATGAAACAAAATGCAACTTTCATTTTAGTATTTAAGATGAATTAATGTTTATATTTTATTTATAAAAATAATATAAATATAAACAGTTAAGTTTATTATGGTAGGTTTACTTTTTATTGTTTATTTGTTAAATTATTTTATTGATTCTACCAAATTGGTAAATACTAAATTTCAATTTGATATTCATCAAAATATTTACACAAAAAGAATAACCAAAGATTCTGTTTTTGAATCAACTAATACAAATGAATATTTAATTAAAGACTATAATTTTCAAAAAGATAAAAAAATAATATCAGTATCGCCAGGAGGATATAAAGGATTTTATATGATGGGTATAGTAAGTTTTATTAAAAAAAATTATAATTTGGAAAATTTTGTATTTTCTGGTGCATCTGCTGGAGCATGGAATTCACTTTTTTTATCTTATAATAAAGATCCAAATTTATTCATTAATGAATTAATGAATATAGACTATCAAAATTCAAAATGTTTGAATGATATACAATTTTTGTTAAAATATAAAATTTTAGATCACTTTTCAGATGAAGATTTTAATTTAAGCAAATTATTTATTGGTGTATCTTCATTAGATCAAATGGAAATAAAAACTAATATTTATAATGACTTTGATAATCTTGAAGATGCAATTGATTGTTGTGTTGCTAGCTCAAACATACCATTTATTACAGGAAAATTAAATAATAAATATCATAATAAATATTCATTTGATGGGGGATTTGGTAAATATCCATATATAAATTTTTCTGAACCAATTTTACATATATCACCTAATATGTGGTCTACTTACTTATATGATAAAAATTACAATTTATTCGATTTCAGTGATTTAATAATGAGGAAAAATATAAATATATTAAAATTATTTGAAGATGGTTATAATGATGCAAAAAAATATAAGCATATTTTAGATAACAAATTAATTCTTTAATTAAAAAATATAGAACAAGAAATTAATATAGTCATATATATTTATATGACTATATTAATTAGATTGAGCAATTTTTTTAACTCAATTACTAAAAATTATAGAACAAAAAAAAATATTACTCGTAAAAATAAATTTAATTTTAATAAAAGTAAAATATTTACTCTCGATGGTGAATTTGAATATTCCAATGAAAAATACCAAGGAAAATCTTTTTTTAGAAAAATGACAAACAATAAATTAGAAAAAAAAATAGCAGAAATTATTATGAAGAATCCACATGTAAATATAGTAACTATTTATAGAATTGGAAGTAATTATATAGACATGGAATTATTAGATGATGAAAAATATTATTTTTGTTCAAGAAGTGAAATAATAAAACTAATGCTTCCTGTAAAAAATTTTTTACAAGAAATAGGAATTATTTATATAGATTGGAAACCAGATAATATGGGAATTTCAAAATCAAAAAAAAAATTAAAGTTATTCGATTTTGATGCATCAGGTATTATAAATTTAAAAACTAAAAAATGGAAAAATAAACCTCCTAAATTATTTGCTTATAGACAATCAATTGAAAAAGGCATGAAAACTCCAATTGAAATTGATAATTACGTATTTAAAAAAGGATTAAATTAAATATAACTTAAAAAAGAGTATTTCCTGTTACTAATTCTTGTACAATCATTCCAGAAGTTCCTATCATAGCTAATCTTCCATGATTAAGCTCAGCATCAGACATAAATTTTTCGTCTTTTCCTAAAAATTCTTTTTTGATGCCCAAATTAAAATCTCCAGGATTATAATCTTCTTTTACTTGAAAATAATTATCTTTTCCTACGAAAGGATTTTTCCATCCATTAATCATAGATTGATATTCTGTGGCAGCAACAGCAGCTATAAAACTCCCTATCACTAAAGGAGAAGAATTATCTAAACTATGTATTCCCTGTTGTTTATTTACACCTTCGAAAGCAGGAATTGCAAGAGAAGCAATCATGGCCCATCGACCATGTTTTAACTCCGCCTCTCTCAACCAAAGCAATTCGCTATCTGATTTATCAATAGATAACCCAAGTGGATCGAAATATCCTGTAGGCTTTGTAACCCCATTTAATTTAAGCGATTGGAACAAAGGCAAACAAGAAATAAACAATAAAAAAAACGTATTCATTTTATATATATATCTATTTTCATTAATTTATCTTTAAATAAAAATTAAATTTTATTAATATAAATTTAAGATGAAGACATAAATAATTAATTTTTATGAAAACGAAATTTTAAAAGAATGTACTTATTATATTGGTGAAAATCAAAATGAAAATTTTGATGTTATTGATAAAGGAGGTGTAGATGATTTATGGTTTCATGCATCAAATAAATCATCATGTCATGTAGTTGCAATATTACCTGATTTTAAGTTATCTAAAAAATTAAAACAATTGATAATTAAAAAAGGAGCTATATTATGTAAAATAAATACAAATTCTCTAAAATCATTAAATAATGTCAAAATTACTTATACTAAAATAAAAAATGTAATTAAAACAACAATACCAGGTACAGTAAATATTATTGAACAAAAATTAATTATTGTCTAGCTTAGAAATTAATAACTTCTAAATCTTTAACATTCCAATATTCAAATCCACCATTTGAAATAGGGCGTTTAATTATAAAAGGAATTTTTTTTTGAGATAACTCTAACTCAGCAATTATGTAACTGTCAATTACAGAATCTGGAACTTTTACCATAGGGTCTGCTCCTGATTCAATTTGTTTTGACCGCTGTCCTAATATTCTAGCCTTTTCATACTTTGTTAAGAAAGGTTGGGTTTTATGAAAAGGATCAATTATTATATTGTCTTGATCTCTCACTACTTTTGTTAAATTTTTAACTTCTTCGTAATTATGTTGTTGACATTCAGGATGAAACTCTTGAACATAGTTATTATTTAATTGATAATTAAATTTTTGTAAATAATTTTCATCTTCATCATATTCATCGTCATCATCATCTAATTCGATATTTTGATTAATATTTTGTGTTTCATCTTGTTGACTAATATTTAATTTATTTTCAACATTATTTGTAATATCATTTTCTTCCTCATCTTCATTTAAAGATTTAACTGATTCATTATCGGATAATATATCTATATCTTCACCACCTGCAACAAGAGCATCATTATCATCGTTTAAATTATTGTTTTCTTCATTATCGGAAATACTTTCATTATCACTATCTGAATTACTTTCAGACTCGGAAAAATAATCATCATTTTTAGAGCTCATATTATTTTAGTATATAATAATCTTTTAAATAATAATCTTTTTCAATTTTATTTTTTAATTTATTTAACTTCCCAAACATAATCACATGTGGAACATAAATAAATATATTTCATGTTAGTATTATCATATCTAATATATAATATTTCTCTCTCTTTATTTTTATCTTTATTTGTTGAGCAATCTTCATTTGGACATAAAATATTAGAAACCCTAGGTAACGTAGGGTCTAATTTTGTATATTCATTAATTACATTCGAAATATTATGATTTGATTTATTAGCAGAACTATAAACAATAGAATTATTATTTAAAATATTTTCTTCTTGATTCCCACAGTGTCGACAATAATAAATTAATTTATTAGGATCTTCACTATCAAGTTGTATATAATACATATTTTGACACTTATTACAAAAATGCATGATTATAATATATATTATTATATTTAAATAATAATATCTAATCAATTTTTTAATTTATTGCAACATTTAGTAAATTTCTTATATAATTTATTGTAATCTATCTCGACATTCATATTATATAAAGATGTACGTAATTTTAGTTTATTATCATCACTTATCATTTTATCTTTTATAAATTGTAATATAAACTCTTTGTTGCTGATAAAGTTTTCTATAATATATGATTCAAATAATTCAAATTCATCTGTATATAGATTCTCTTTTTTAAGTAATATATCACATATAGCAATATCTATATTATAAAATTGTATAATTTTATTATAACTTTCAACATCTGGATGATTAATTGATACTCCTGGTTCATTTAATAAAGGGTTTTCATTTAATAATGAACATAAAGTAAGTAATATACTTGTTAATGTCTGGCAAGATGTCCATTGCTCACCACGCCAAGTGTTTAATAAAGAAACACAAACTTTTCCATTTTTATAATAATTTGGATGAAATCTTATATTTTGTCCATTTGTACAAAAAAATACTTTTGGTGGAGAATGAGGATAATCATACGGAAACTCGAATTGAAATAGATAATATCCTCCAAAATAAACAGTATCTTTTGGACCAATTAAAACAGCATATCCTAACAACATGTTTGAATCATGATGTATATAATATATACCATTATCGGTTAATGGATTATTACGAATTTGTTTTATATCTTTTAATAATCTATTAATTGTTTCTTTAGATATAGACATGATAATAGTATAAATAAAGATATCTATTTAGGTAATTTTTTTATAAAAATAAACTGTGTATGCCTTTTCTTTATTTAAAAAAATGAAATAGAAAAATATGTTTATATAATAACATCAAATGATTAATGAAATGAATTTTAAATATAAAGATCTATCTGATTTATTAGCTAAACACAGCTTAAAAAGTAAAAAAGGTGTTATACCTTCTCATACACGAATCCCTTGTAAAAAAACAAATATTTATGGAGGATCATATCTTATTCCAAATGATGAGATGGATAATTTTTATAATTTATATTATGATCATATTTTCAATAAAAAGAAAAAAGAATATATTACTGAAAAACAATTGGATGAATGTGGATGTATGGCTGTTGACTTTGACTTTAGATATAATTATGAAGTAGAAAGAAGATTACATACAAGTGAGCATGTAGAAGATGCAATTCTTGTATATTTAGAAGAATTAAGACAAATATATAATTTTGATAATTTAAATTCCTTTAATATATTTGTTTTTGAAAAACCAAATATAAATAGACTCAGCGATAAATCCTTAACAAAAGATGGTATTCATATATTATTTTGTTTGAAAGTTGATTATCATATTCAAGAATTTATTAGATCACAAGTCATAGCTAAATTACCAGATCACTGGGATTTACCCTTTATTAATGATTATAATTCAATATTAGATGAAGGTATTAGTAAAGGAACTACAAATTGGCAATTATTTGGTTCACGAAAACCTGGTCATGAAGCTTATGAATTGGTACAACACTTCTCTATTGCATTTGATAATACTGATGGAGAATTTATACTTAATGAATTAGATGTGAAAAATTTTGATTTAAAAAATAATTTTAATAAATTATCAATAAGAAATTTAAATAATCCAAAATTCGATATAAAATTAGAATTTCAAGAAAAATTTAATAAAATTAAAACTATTAAAAAACCAAAACGTCCAATTTCAAATGCAAAAATCAATTTATTAATTGAAGATAACGAAGATGAATATATATGTATAGATCAAATTAATAATCAAGATCATCTAGATAAAGCCGTAAAAATTATGATTGATAATTTAGCTACAAACGAATATGAATTAACTGAACTACATAAATATACGCAACAATTACCAGAAAAGTTTTATGAACCAGGTTCTCATTTGCAAAATCGGCAAGTTGCATTTGCACTTAAACATACTGACGAAAGATTATTCTTATCTTGGGTAAAATTAAGAAGTAAAGCAAGCGACTTTGATTATAATTCTATACCTGAATTATTTAATACTTGGAAAAAATTTTCAAAATCAAATAAATTAAAAGAAAGCGTTACAAAAAAATCAATACTTTACTGGGTTAAACAATTTAATATAGAAGGATATATGGAAGTTAAAAAAGAATCAATTGATCATGCGATCGAAGAATGTATTAATTCACAAACTGAATATGATAAAGCATATGTGCTTAGACAGATGTTTAAGGATAAATATGTTTGTACAAGCTATGAAAGAAAAGGAATATGGTATGTATTTAAAAATCATAGATGGGTACTCGATAAAGGTATGTCATTAAGGGAATCTATATCCAAGGCTATGTATGTGTTAATTTCTAAAAAAAGCGAAGCATTAAATAACGAATGGTATAGCTATGATGCAACAGATGATCGAGCAGAATTTATTAAAAAAAGAATTAAAATTATACAAGATATATTAATAAGCCTAAAGAAAACAAATGAAAAAAATAATATCATGAGGGAAGCTATGGAATTATTTTATGATGGAGATTTCATTAAACACATGAATAATAAAAAACATTTGTTATGCTTTAATAATGGCGTAGTTGATTTCGATAAGAAAGAATTCAGAGATGGTTATCCTGATGATTATATTACCATTACTACAAATATAGACTACATTAAACCCGAAGAGTTAGATTCAAATGAAGAACATTTTCAAAATAAGGAATATACACTTTCTTTTATGGAAAAATTATTTCCCCAAGAAGAGTTAAATTCTTATATGTGGGATCATCTTGCTTCTACCTTAATAGGTAGTAACAAAAATCAAACATTTACTGTATATCATGGTAGTGGTTCTAATGGAAAGTCTATGTTAACAGATTTGATGTCTGTTACTCTAGGAGAATATAAAGGAACAGTCCCCATTACTCTAGTAACAGAAAAAAGAGGTCTTATTGGAGGTACATCTGATGAAGTATTAAAATTAAAAGGACGAAGATATGCTGTAATGCAAGAACCCTCAAAAGGAGTAAAATTAAATGAAGGTATTATGAAAGAACTAACTGGAGGTGATCCTATACAAGCGCGTGGTTTATATGCAGAGAGCGAGATTTTTGATCCTCAGTTTAGCTTAGTAGTATGCACTAATAATTTATTTGATATTGATAGTAATGATGATGGAACATGGAGAAGAATTCGAAAATGTGACTTTGTATCTAAATTTGTAGATAATACAAGTGAATATTCAGAGTATAATTATATATTTGAAAAGGATAAAGATTTAAAAGAAAAATTACCTCAGATCGCACCAATATTTGCAAGTATGCTAGTAACGAGAGCTTTTGATACAAACGGTATTGTGAAGGATTGTAAATTAGTACTTGCAGCCTCAAATCAATATAGAAAGGGTCAAGATTTTATTGCTGCTTTTGTTTCTGAAAATGTAGAAAAAACAGGTAATACAAAAGATAGAATTAAAAAGACCGAGATTGCAAGTCATTTCAAGATTTGGTTTCAACAAGAACAAGGTAATCGTAAAATGCCTAAGGGACAGGAATTATATGATTATTTAGATAAAAAATTTGGAATCCATAAATCAACGGGGTGGCAAGGTATTAAGATAATTTATCAAGAAGAAGATACTCTAGAAGAAATTAATATTTAATTATATAAATTTACATTTTTAGGAACAATATTAAGTAATTTATTAATTATAGAAAGCTTACCTGCTAATAAAGTTGGTGCAATTAAAGGTAGTATTAAAATCACGATAAATATAATAATTTTTTTTACAATACTCATGTCAGATGGGAATGTAAATATAGATATTAAAAACACAATAGTAATTACGATATAGACAAACATTAAAAAATAATAAATATATAATAAATTGTTTATACCTTCTTCTTCATAAATAGTTTTACGTGTATTTGTTAATATGTCTGATCCTTCGTTTTTTATTTCAAAATTTAAATATTTATTTTCTTTCAATAAAATTAAATATAGAGATAATACATTTTTAAAGTTTTTATAAAGTCCATTATAAGAATCAATATTATTAGTTATATTCTTTTTCTCTTCATTAATTTGATTACTAAAATTAATAATTAATTTATCTACACGTTCATTTATCTTATTATCTTGTAGCTCATTCCATGCTTGTTGGCCATGTGCATATACATAATATTTTTTACATTCACTTATGGCTCTTTCTTCATCAACGGATTCATATTTTTTTGCTTCGTCACATGCAATTTTTAATTCTGCTGATCTTTTTCTAAACTGACATTCTGCATCGCAAGCATTTCTCTCTCTAGCCTGTTCAATCATCTCATTAAAATTATCTGTGGGATTACTTCTTAAGGATGTTTTAAGTTCAACTATATCATCTGTAATTTTATCATTTATCTCTTTGTTTTTATAGTCACCATTAAGGATATTACTTGCTTGAGTTAGTTTACTTAAGTCATTTTTTTTTTGACTATCAGTTAATGACTGAATTTTATCTGGAGTTAAAGAATTAACTAAATTTTCTATATTATTCATTATTGGACCTAATACCATATATATACAATCTATTATTTTATATATATGATTATTTATAACTTATAATTAATAAAACTTTCTGAATTATTTGGTTGAAATATACTTGAATTATTTTGTTTAAATCTATTTGTAGAAGAAGTAGTTATTAATTCATTATTAATCATCGATTCGTACATATCTTCAAACCCATCTTTAATACACAAATTAGAAGAAGCATCAAATGATGTACCCGATGAACAACAATTTGAATTTATACATCCAGCTTCAGCAGTCCATGGATTACCACTTACATCGCTACTGTTTCCACTTACTGGCGCCGAGCTAGCATCAAAATACCAGTCGTAATTTTGATAATCCATATTATCTCTATGAATAATTGAAACAAAGACATTCAAAAAGAAATATCCACCAATAACAGCTATAATTGCTACTAATATATAATAAATTCTTGTAGGAATTATATTTTTATTATGTAAAACAGCTAAAATTATGATTGGTATCAAAGTTATTACTGTTACTTTCATAATATCGGTATGTTCAGCATATCTTTCTCCATAATAAGTATTAATTTGTACTAATCTTAACTTATTATTACGTTCAGCTTCTAAAATTTCTAATTTGTCTTTTGCTTGATTAAGTTCTTCTTCAATCATTTTAATTGCTGTTGTTTGTTCTCTTAAGGTTCCTTGCGAAGATAATAACGCATTTCTAAAAAATTGATTTACTCCCCCCATGGTTTCATATAAATTGACTCTCATTTCTGATAATTTTTTAATTTTAGTAATTATTGAATCTTTTTGCTTAGAAGTCATATTGGGATTATTTTCTAATTGGCTAAACATTTGTTGTTCCATCTTTTGTAAGGATTGAATATCATTAACTAATTCACGATTCGATTCGCTGACATCTGGTATTTGATTCATGTTATATAAATTATATTAATATTATTTATATAATAGTTAATTTTTTTTTTTGTTAATTATAATTAATCCTATTATAATTCCTATCGCCAGTATTGACCATATTGTATAGTTATAATTTTCTTTTAAAGCTGCTATATCTGTTTCATTAATTATTCTCTCTTGATTAGGTAATTCTTTTAAAAGATAAGATATTTGATTTTTAATATCAAAAAAATCATCGCCCTGTTTATCAGTTTTTGGTTCATTTTCAACCATCCTTTTAATTACTTTTTGTGAATTTTGATCATACGTTTCACTATTCAAACCTAACTGATTTGCTAAAATATTTAATCTACTTTGTAAATTATTCAATTTACTTTGATCAATTGAATTATAAGCTGCCATACCATATTTTTTATTCATATCTAATTGTGGAATTTCTGATTGATAGTCATTCAAACTATCAAATTCCGTAGTCGTTATTAATGTTGAACCACCTGGTATACCTGCTGGTCTATTCTTTGGATCTTTTATACGTTGATATGTATTCATATTGGTATAATTTTGTGACATAGCTTGTATCATATTAGGAGGAGCTGTCGAATTTTTTAAAATACATGTATTTTCGCTAGGTATTGTAACGAAACCATAACAATCATCCATACTATTACATTTTGATACACATTCATCTTTGGTTAAATTTAACCATCCTGTCAAATTACTTTGTGCAGCCCAATTCGAATTTGGTATTTCATTATAATCATCTTTTAATTTTAAATCTGATTTGTTATACTCCATAGCCATATTGTTATCATTAATCCAAGCAACTTTTCCTAATACATCTGGATTTGAATTAGCATTCAGTTCATAAATTGCTGTAGCATCTGTTCCTCCTGCCCATTTATTATCATTAGTTTTAATTTGGTTTGGACCCATCTCAAAAGTTATTAATTCTAATTTTCCGTTATTCCATTCTAATGCTAAATTACCTGAATTATTTGATAAAAAACTATCTGATGATAAAATTTGTCCTTGAGTCATAAAATTGCGTCCATTTAAACCATTTTCGCTTTTATAAAAAGGATTACTTTCTTTTGTTTTACCATTTGTACTAGTTGCCCATATAACGCCTTGGTTATCACTTGGGTTTTGTCCTCTATAAATAACCAAATTACCGTCATCTTGAGCTATTAAAAAACAGTCAAACCCAGGACCCCGTGCACCATAAATTGAATTGGCCCAGCCACCGCCACCAGGTTGAGTGCCATTTGGTCCTCCTGAGCCTGCGTTCGTTCTCTTTCCTAATGAACGCGCTTTTGTTATATCGTTAGTAAGAAAACACTGGGATAATTTATTTGATTGCATGAATTGCAAACCAAAGTATGACATTCCCTTGTCATTTGCTGCTTGTTTACACGATTCAGCATTATACCAGGCACCGCCCCAAGTAGGCATCATTCTACTAGAGTTGTCTCCGTAAGTACCATAGTAACTCGAAATATCATTTGCAGTTGACGACAACCCTGATTGCCATATAACAACATTACTTGTATTATAAATGGAAATTTGTCCGGAATATTCCAGCTTTGCAAAAGAAGCATCTTGCAGGTTTCCGTTATTAGCAGACCATAATACTATTTTTTTTCTGGGAACTACCGCTAAACCTGCATTAGTTATATTTACTTTATCATTAGTTAATCCACAATATCCACTACCTGTATTAGAATCATAGCTTGTTAAACCAAAATATTTATATCCTTGACTTATACTTGCTTGTTTACACTGTTCATATGTCCATTTACCACCACTTGAAGAACCCTTGATTAATTTAAATCCACAAAGGGCAGTTGAATAGTCATCACCGGATCCTTGTCCTTCTACTATTAAATAAAATGGTCCAGAAGACCATATACTTCCATTTAGAACAAATGGAATTGTTTTAAAATAGGACCATTCATTTTGAATAGGATTAATAATTTCTTCACCAGATTTAGTTGTATATATCCACTGAACTGTTTGATTATTATTACTTACAGGTTCCCTTACGATACCTATTTTTAATGGATTACTACCACTATATCCAGGCCTTCCACACATATGAAATGAAAATGTATATTGTTCGTTTGAATCAAATTCAATTGATCCATTACCATATGGACTACCTAATGTCATTCTTGATATTCCTTGAATACACATACATTGATCTCCAGTAGGATAGGGCATAGGATACCCCCATGCAGTTGATCTATTCAAAACTATAACTCCACCAAAAGCGTTATAAATTCCACATAAATTGTAATTCTGTGGTAAATACCAATATGTATTATCTGACATAGAGGGACATGTTACATCAGCATTTGCTATTACAATTTCTTCTGGTGGATCTTGCATTCCTCCCCACCACGACCAAATCCAATTCATATAATCATTATTTTTATAAACACCTAAATATTTATCTTTTTTTTCTTCATCTGTCAAATATTTGCCAACATATACATTTTGTCCTGCATGCAAACAACCTTGTTTGCCATCCATAGGATTTCCTGTTAAAAGAGGAGGATCTGTAGGAATTGTTGCACCAGACCTCATGTAATCATTTGACCAAGATAAGCCTGTATCCATAACTTGATCTATAGTCGGGCATCCATTTTTGCCTGCAGTATTTTCCCAAATTGTCATATTAGGATACCACTTAGCAATACCTAAATTATTAACATAAAAAATCCCCCCTCCTACTTTAATATTTTTATTAATATATTTATTACTCTGTTTAGTAGTTCGTTTTAAATATGATTCTGTATTATCCACAGTTGATTTTTGTATATTTTGAATTTCGGTTAGTAATTTATCATACTCATTTTTTAAATTATTGTATTGTTTTTCATCAATTTTTGTCTTACGTAATACATTTCTAGATTTTTCAGTTAAATTATCAAATCCTTCTAAAACATTTGATGATCCATATCCTATGTTTATTTTTTCTTTATATTTCTTAAATATTTCTCCTTGATTTAATGATATATTCATGATATATATATCATTACACTTTATTTTTTGATAAACTCATAACTGCAACTATTGATCCAATTGCTAAAATACTCCAAAATAAATAATCATAATTATCTTTTAAATTATTTATATCTGAAGTATCAACAAATCTACTTAAAGTAGGATTTTCTGTACTTAATTCTATAATTTTTCTTTTTGTTTTTAAAAAATCTTTAAATTTTGCTTTTGCTTGTGGATTATTCTTATAAGACCTACCAATTACTTGATTAATATCAGTTTCTAGTTGAGAAGTATTTTTACCTAATTTTTTTGCAACTGAATTTAATCGCTGTTCTAATTGAGATAATTCATTTTGTTTTACAGAATTAAATTTTGCCATACCATAATTACCAGTCATATTTATATTTCCACCACTAGGTATATTAGAAAATAAATTTGACCCTATATTTGTTACATTATTAGGAACACCATTTGGTACATTAATAAGTTTTTTATTTCTAATAAATGTTCTAGCACCAGTATTTACTGACAGATCAGTAGGATCAGCATCTGTGCTTTTTAACCAACATCCTGTTCCCCCAAATACAAATCCTCCACACTGGTCATTTTCATTACAGCTTTTTTTACAATCTGGAATAGTAGAATTATCTATTACATTACCTAAATTTGAATTTACAGCCCAATTTGTATTATTTATTTTTGTATATTTATTTGATAATTCTAAGTCATTATCGGAATAAAGTAAAGATTCGCCATTTGAATTTATATATGCCATCTTTCCTACTAAATCTTTATTACCTGAACCGCCTTCAATATTTAATTTATATAATGCATTCGCATTTACACCACCTAAGGTGTGATTGTTTGAGTTTTTAAAATTATTTTCTACAACTTTTGATGTATATAATACTAAATTACCATCAGATTGCATAATTAACATCAAATTACCATTTGAACTATAAATAAAATCATTTGAATATAACATAAATCCATTAGACGAATCTTCATTTCCATTAAATCCATTAGATATAATATTTGAGTTATACTTTGCATTTGACATTTTCCAGTTTGGATTTGCGTCTTGAGCTTTACCATTTGTTCCTGTTGCCCAAATAACTCCTTGATTATCAGAAGCAGATTGACCTCTATAAATCACTAAATTACCATCTGTTTGAATATCAATAAAACAAGTAAAACCTGGTTGTGTTCCATAAACAGCATTCGACCATCCAGAACCAATCATTTGACTATTTGAGTCCTGAGTACAATTTGTGGCCATACCATATTCACGAGCTTGTGTAAAATTAGAAGGATCAGATTCATTTATAAAACACTGTCCAGTTGTACTTCCGCCTGCGTATTGCACACCATATACAGCATTTTCACTAGAGGATGAGGGATTTGCAGTAGTCTTACAATCAGATATAGAAGAATTTCCCATATAATTAGTTATAGCTCTTGTCGAATTATCTTGGTAACAACCCCAATAACTACTATTAGTAGGACCAGGAGATGACCAAACTACTTGATTACTAGAATTATATACTTCCAAGGTCCCAATACTAGATAATTGAGCATACGAACCTTCCCCTACTGTATTAGATGCCCAAAGGGCAGTTGTCGATTCAGTTTTATAACTAATACCTGATTGACTAGCTGATACAAAATCATTTGTAACACCACAATATCCAAGTCCAGTAGAACTATTTCCATTTTGAATTGCAAAATATTGATTTCCTGAATTTATTGCTTGACTTTTACATTCTTTCCATGTATAATTATTACCAGCTGAACTACCAGTAGTTATATTTATTAATGAGATAGCCGAATTACCAGGTGAAGAAATTGTACCTTGGAAATATAAACTATATCCTCCAGTATCAGGTACAGTAAAATTTAAACTATATAATGTCCATTTGCTATCAGATGGAGAAGATATAGTTCCAATTTCAGGATAATTATTTTGTGTTTTATTCCATAAAAAAACTTTTATATCATTAATTGGATAATTAGGTCTACCAGTTGCATAAAAACTAACTGTATAATCAACTCCAGCTTGTAATTGGTCAATCAATGTATAAATTTGTTGTGTTCCTTGTAAACAACAAGCTTGGTCTCCAGAAGGATAAGGCATGACATATCCCCAAGCAGATGAATTATTAATCAAAACGGCATTAAAATACCAACCAGGTATAGTTGTATTCCAGCTCGCACCGTAAATGTACTCATAGCTATTACCTTTAATTTGAGGAGCACTAAAATCATTATTTTGAATTGTTATTGATTCGGGAGGAGAACCTCCAGAAAATGTTAAACTTCCGTTTTCAATATAAGTATCTTGATATTGAGGATTACCTCCTCCTTGTATTATTTCATTTACATATACATTTTTACCTGCATATCCACATGTTTGACCATTTCCGGATCCAGGCATGGGAGTTCCAGTTATAAATGCTGGATTAGTCGGTAATATTGCACCTGGAGATTTCCATGAATTATCCCATTCGTTACTTTGAAATGTATTATCTAGTTGATTTGATGATGGACATCCTAATTTTCCCATAGAGTTCGAATTAGGATACCACTTAGCTATACCTTCATTAGTAATATAAAAAATTCCCTCCCCTATCTGCAAATTTTTACCTAGATATTTACTTTTTTCTAATTTGTTATATGATTTACTTTGGTTCATTAAATCATTATTTAAGGTAATAAATTGCTTAACAAGATTATTATATTCATCATTTAATTGATTATTTTTAGACTTATTTATTTTTGTATTTCGTAATACTTTTTTAGATTCATTATAAGGATTATTTTGATTACCAAATGATTCTAATAAATCATTATTATTAGAATTTTCGTTAAAAGTATTGGTTATAATTTGGTTTTGTAAATTTAAAAATTCATCACCTTGATTAGATAAAATGGATGGTTCGTTAGTTTTCATTTATTAATATATAATAATAGATGAAATTATTTTAATTAGTAACATAATGAAATTAATATTATGCTAAATAAAAATAATGAATCCATGTAAAAATACTTACTTCCTCCTCCTCGTTGAACCTTAGGTATCGAAAATTTTATAAGTAAAAATATACATAAGATAGCTAAAAATAAATAAATAATATAATTGTAGTAATTTTTAGTTAAATTAATTTGTGTTTCTTCTTCTGCTCTATCAACTTGTTGATTTTCTCTAATTAATAAATGTAATTGTCTTTTTTCTTGATTTAATAAGTTTTTTGTTGAAACTAATGTACTATTTGTCGATGAATTTTCATCCGATATAAATTTATTATCATCTATCAATTTTTTTATTTCCGCTCTTTCTTTTTTTAAATAATAATCATTTGACTGTATTTGCTTTAATGTATTTTGATTATCTTTAAATAAAGCATCATTTTTATTTAAAATTTTTGTATTTATAGACATAAGCTGGTTATTTATATCACTTAATTGATAACTATAATATAATGATTTTTTTGTAATTGCATCATAATTTTTACTCTGGCTTAATTTACCCATTCCACTATCCATAGCACAATTATTACTTTGTGAAGTGAATGTAGCACCAGAACAATTGGTTGTATTTTTACAATTAGTTAGACAATCGTTGGAGGAATTCATATTTACTTGTGATAATGATGAGGTACCTTGATATGAAAAATCGTTTATTACAATTAAATTATCATCATTTAAAGAATCAGTATATTGTTTATAAACACTTTTATATTGGTCAACAAGATTGTTAAATTTCTTTATTAAAGATTGATTACCCATTATATAATGTATAAAGAAAATCTAAATTTTATTATAGATAGTAATTAAATACTTATATTATCAAACAAATTACCTCCTACTTGAGTATTATTTGTAGTTTTAGATGTATTATAAGATATAATTATTATACCTATAATACATATTAATGCCAAAAAAAATAAAAACATATAGGAATATAAATTTTTAGTTATATCTAAATTCTCTGTCTCATTTTCATTATTAATTGAATTTATTTCTTTTTTTATCTCATTTATTTTGATTCTCTCTTGCTTTAAATGTTTATTTAATTCTATCATTTTTTCTTTAGAAGTAAACCCGGTTTCCATTAAATCTTTAAATTCACTCTCTCCTTTGGAATTAATTAGTTTTAACATACTCTGATTAATTGTATTTAATCTAGAATTTAATTTTTCTAATTTATTAGCTTGAAATGCTACTTCTGATAATATTGCTGTTTGATTTGTAGATTTTGATATATCAGCATTATCATCATACAAAGTACATGTATTGTTAGATTCATCAAATGTAGCTCCTTTACAATCTTGTATAGAACTACATGATGCTTCGCATTCATTTAAGGATGAATTATCTAACGTAGATAAAATTGAGGAACCTGAATATTTAGAGTTAGGTATTATTTTCATCTGCGCCTCGTCATTTAACCCTTTTCCATCTTGAGAACTTTTAACGCTATTTATGTATTCTTGTTGAGCTTTTTTATATTCTTTTAAAACATTTTGATATTCTAATTTAAAACTTTCTAAATCGACAGCGGTTGTTAAAGGTGTACTTTTTAACGGATTTATACAAGTGCCTAATTGTTTCCCTTCAATATAATTTTTGCATTCTGGATTTTTTTTTGCACAACTCATTTCTGGGTCATCACCTTCATTAAAATTAAATTTGCATTTTTGAATAGAATTTTCTGACATAGTATATAAATAATTATTATTTTATTTTGAATAAAGTATTTAATATATTAAAAATAAAATTTAATTCTTACTATTTATTTATACTTGGTTTAAAAACGATATAAGTACCATAACTAGCAGCTATTATTGCAAATAATAAAGACCAATTTTTAATATATTGAATTTCATATATAGTTTTATAATTATCTGTTCTCTCAATTGATGTATTTGATTCTTGATTTAACTGAAGATATTGTGATTTTAATTTTTTATTTTCTTTTTTTAAATTATCTATTTTTTCATTAACTATGTTTAAATATTTTATACATTCTTCATTATCATAATCTAATTGATTAGATAATTCAAATAATTCGCTTCGAAAAGTATGTAATTCACCTTCTGATCTAGCAAATAAAGTAGTATATTCATTATAGTCAGGATTTCTAAAATGAGATATATAATTTTTTTTAAAATCATCTAATATTGAATTCATAGGAGCTAAATATGTATCTAATTTATTAGAAAAAAAAGATGGTTGGTTTAAGTCAGAAAATAATTCATTTAGATTTTGTTCTCCCATATTTCTATTACTATATAATTATAAATTATTTTTAAAAACAATCATCTATATTTGCCAAATGTGTAATGTAATTATAGGTTTCATTAAATGAACCTATATATATCGAATTTGAAAATACAATTGGAAATTGTGATATATTAGATTTTCCAATCTTATTAATAAATTGCATAAATTCAATTTTGTTATCTATAATAAAATCGTCACAATCGATTTCAATAAATGAAATTTGTTTTTCCTTTAATAACGTTTTAACCTTTATACAATTCTTACAACCACTCTTACTATAAATGGTAAAACAATTTGATTGTGGAATAGGAAATTCCATTTAAATATATAAATATTATATCTTTATATATTTTTAACGATTATTAATACATATCCTATAATAGTTGGTTTCTATAGCTGTTTTACTAGGTCTTGTTATTTTACATACTTGTCCAGGTCTAATACAAATTGCTTTTGCTACAGGATCGAATCTAGATATTTCTGGCAATAATTCTGGTTTACTAATATTATACTTTTTCATCACACCATTTAATTCCTCTTCATTTATAATTTCATGTTTAGGTACTAATGAATGATTTAGTAAATTAAATTGTAATCGTTTAATTGATTGAATGATTATAAATATATTTTCTTCTTCCCAGATTTGTTTTATATCATTTATTAGTGTATCATTAGGTTCATCTTTAATTACTATATAAAGAGTATCTTTTTTATCTAATACTTCATCTAATGTAAATAAATCGTCAATCAATTCACGAATATTAGGTGGTCTTAAAACTTTAGCTAAATAAAATCTTATATAAATTTTTTCTTTAAAACCGTCTTTATTTGCAGTATCTTTTGTTAATAACATATCTAATTGATTATTTTGTCGCATAACATTAACTTCGTTTATACTGAAATGCTCAAAATCACTAACATTATAATCTAACTGTCCAAAAATTTCTAATAGATTTACGCGGGATTTATATATCTCATTTATCAATAGTGGTACTTGGGTAGACATATTATTATATATTATATTTATTTTAAGATGTTTTTAATTCAATTTTTAATTATAAAGATATTTTTTTACTTACATCGCTACCAGAGCTTGAAACATCTGATGAAGTGTCTATTTTAATTATTTTTGTTTCATTATTTTCAGATTCACTTTCATTTGTCTTTTCTTCATCTATATCTTTTGTATCATCTACTTCTAATATTGACTTCTTAGGAGTAGGTTCTTGGTCTGTTGAATCGTCAGATGAATTAATTGATTTTTCGTTTTTAGAATGAGTTATATTATGACTTTCTGTAGATGAAGGATAAGGTGGTGATTCATAATCAGAAGGTAAATCCACCGGTGTATTAGATGATTTATTTACATAATTTGTTGGTGAATTTGGATTATATTCACTAGAAGGCGTATTCAGATTAAATTGAGGTGATTGTGATGATGATTTTTCATAAAGAAACGGTGTATTTACTTTTCCCTCATCATATTTTTGTTTTTGTTCTAATAATTTAGATGCTTGTATATTATATATTTCTTTTAAAATTTTCTTTTGAATTGCCATAGGTTGTTGTATAAGCCATCTTTGATCATCAATTGATAATAAAGTTATAATCTCATAGGGGCCTGTATATTTATTTTTAACATTTAAATTACCTACACCTTCATTACCATCCTCTGATTTTTCATGTATATAAAATGTACTTGAAGGATCTTCTAACATAGATTCAGTTATATCTGGTTTTTTAGTGTCTTCTAATGTAAGATTAATTTCACTTCCATCTAGTTTATATTGTTTTTGATCAAATGTTATTTTTAATATATTATTTGTTGCAAAATGATCAGATGAAGAAGTATCCGGAAGAGATTCTATAGTAGGCATTTCAACTTTTGTTTTGCTTAACCGTTGTCTTACTAAACGAGAATATTCCAACATACTTTGATTTAATGTAGGATGGGAATTTAATAATAAAGTAGGATTATCAGAAAAAGACATACTTTTTAATTGATCAATATTATCATTAGTAATAATTCTCATTTGTATATTCATAACTTGTAATTCTTGCATAAATAATTTTAGAGAATAAGGTACTCTTAATATACTAAATGATCTCCCAAATTTACTAACATTTTCTATATTTAATTTACCATCTGGATTTTTGTTAAATTTTATTGGTCCATCAGCCATAGGACTTAAGAATAAATTTTTAGATTTATTATAAATGGCCATACACCCTGATTTATTACATACGGCAATAAAATATTCATCACCTCTAACAAGGAAGGACTCATTCAAGAAATATGACATTCCATGAGCTAATATACCATCCCTTTCCATTTCTCCTATTCTTAAACCACCATCATTTGCTCTACCTTGAACTGATTGTTTTGTTAACACATTATTAGGACCGCGAGCTCTATAATTTATTTTATCTTTAACCATATGTTTCAACCGCATATAGTATGTTGGTCCTATATAAATATTTGAGTCAAGCGCTTCACCAGTCATACCATTATACATCAATTGATTACCCGAAGAATTAAATCCGGCTTCAACCATTAATGGTGCATATGTATCATAATTACTACCTTTTAACTGAAATGCAGTACAATCACCAAATGCTCCGTAACTTGCACATACAGTTCCAAATAATGATTCAATAATTTGACCAATAGTCATTCTGGAAGGTAATGCATGTGGATTAATAATTAGATCAGGTTTAAGACCATCAGCTGTAAAAGGCATATTTTCTTCAGGCAATATAAGACCGATTGTTCCTTTTTGACCAGCACGCGATGCCATTTTATCTCCAATTGCAGGTATTCTTTCTTCTCTAATTCTAACTTTTGCAATATTAAAACCTTCTTCGTTATTAGTAATAAATGATTTATCTACAACTCCTAGCTGACCTTTTTTAGTCTTTGTAGAATCATCAATCCATAAATCTTGATTTTCCATATTATATTGAATTTTACCAATTAATATTATTTTATCATTTAATTCAGTCCCCTCTTTTATCAATCCAAATTCATCTAAATAGCTATAATCATGAGTCTTCTTTTTTTTAATTACATTATTATTATCAACATTTGCAAATTTGGAATTTTTAAGTCCAGTTACTTTTGAGCTTTCTTCATGGTCTTCATACATAGATAAATAGGTAGTTCTAAAAAGTCCTCTATCGATTGATCCTTTATTAATTAAAATAGCATCTTCTACATTATAACCTGTATAACTCATAATTGCTACAATAGTATTGACACCATAAGGTTGTTCTTCTTTATTAAAATATTCTAAATATCTTGATTTAATTAATGGTATTTGACCATAATTTAATAATATACCTGATTTATCAATTCGTGAAGCAAAATTAGTATGATATACTGAAACGGCTTGTTTACTTTGACCACAAGAAAAAGCATTTCTTGATGATGGATTATTTTCAGGATATATAATCTGGTTTCCCATTACACCTAATAATAATGAAGGATCAATTTCCAAATGGGTATAATATTTAGAATTTTTTAAATTTGCAGGTTCAACAGCTATATATGCTGCTTCTGCTTCGTTTGAATCCATATATTCAATAGCTGATTTATTCTTTTCCAATACATTCTTAATAATTTCAGGGTCTTTGCTCATATCAGGATAAATATTATCTAAACTATAAATAATATTATTTTGATAGTTAAAACCATCTGGTTTTTTTTTAATTCCAGAAACTAGCTCCTGCCAAGTCAATTTTTTGCTGGATATAATTTCTAACATATCTTTTCTATCATAACTAATTTTCCCGCTACTAATATAATAAATTGGTCTTATCAATCTACCAGCATCAGTTAAAAAGTATAATTCATTTGTCTCATAATTAAATGTTAAACTAGTATGGTAAGGTAAAATACCGTTTCTTCTATATAAGCGCATTTGATTTAGTAATTCTAGAGGTTTATCAATTATACCTATCCACTTTCCATTTACAAATACTTTTGTAGATCTTCCAATATAATCACTTGTACACTCTAAGAGTGATTTAATAACGCTATTAAACCTCAACCATTCAATTAACGTTTTTCCACTAGTACCACTTGTTATAGACGCACTAAGTGCTAAATGTTTATGCAAACCAATATTTCCTCCATCAGGTGTATCAATTGGATCAATATAGCCCCACTGTGAACCATTTAATAATCTAGGTCCAACTACTTTTGCATTAGAATCCAAAGGTAAATTAATTTTTCGTAGATGTGAAATAAAACTATTCCAACTTAATCTATTCAAATCTTGAACAACACCGAGTCTTTTGGTATAAGTTTGGGATCCCCAATTTCCTTTAAATGCCTTTTTAAATCCAGATTCTACTATTCTTTCTTTAAAAAACATTTTATAATTTGATTCTATCAAGCTTACAAAATTATTTTTATATTTATCTGGTTCCCTAGAATTATCTTTTTTTTGATATGATTTATCATCTTTATATTCTCCTTTATGATAATAATATTCTTTATCTATTTTAATGCCTATTTCTTTTTTTTGAATTAAATAATATTCTCTAAATAAGTCATATAATAAGGTTCCTGTAAGTTCTATTCTTTTGAATCTAAAATTATCTCTATCTGTAGGTAATTTATCTTTATTTACAACTTTTAATAAACTAAATGTAATATAACCAATATAATATGCTTTTTCTATAAAATTTAATTCACCTATATGTGGAAGAAAATAATCAGATAATATTTCTAATACGCTAGATACAGTACCCCTTTTTGTAAATGTGGCAATATATTCCAAAGCAGTTTGCTGATTAAATATTTTATTGGCATCATGTATAGATGGTATAAAATAATTCATATATACATTATTTTGTTTAATATCTAATAAACAAGTTTTTATAATGCTTAAATCAGATTCAATTCCCAAAGCTCTCATTAAAATGAATAATGGTACTTCTTTTTTTACATTTGGTACTAATACAACAATCTGATTATTAGAATGACTCCCAGATGGAGCAACCATCTTTACGGATGTAGTTCTAATAGGCTTGGACGAATCTTCGGATACAGATCGAATGTCTGCTGAATAACTAAAAATATTATCATCTTTATTTTTTTTTATATTCAACATATTTTCAGCAAATTTTTCTTGAGAGACGATTAATTTTTCTTTTCCATCAATAATAAAATATCCACCATAGTCATTACGACATTCACCCATATTAAATTTTACATTTGGACTTAATCCATTTAATATACACAATTTAGACTGTAACATAATGGGAAAACGTCCCAAATAAATTTTTTCAAGTAAAATACTATGATTTTTTATTTCATCATCTTCTTTGAATACAAAATCAACTTCAACATCATAATGAATTGTAATCCCATAAGTCATATTTCTTAATCTAGCATCGTTTGGATACATAAAATGAGACTCATTTTCATCATAAATTATAGGCTTTCCCAAATATATTTTATCACCTTGTTTTCCACCTAAATATAGAAAACACTCATTTTTAAAATCTTTATTGTCTTTTCTTTCAACAAACCGTATAGGATTATTTTCTTTAAAAATTCGATTTAATCCTTTATCAAAAAAATTATTATATGAGTCTAGATGATGAGAGACTAATACTTCTGGATTTTCAGTAAAAAAAGTATCAATTATCTTCCAAGATATTTTATTAGATAATTCGTCATTCATTTATATATTATATTAATCATATTTTTTTAAAATAAAATCAATTATAATTTAATTTAATTTAAAAAAATATGATTTAACCAACTAATATTTCTTTTAAATATAATAAGTTATTATACTCATTTGTTGTATCACGCTTCCAATTACCTCCACCTCTATAATGAAAAAATTTGTTTAAATATAACTCAGAATAAAATTTTTCATTTTTATTTCTTTTATCATTTTTTATAAAATCGCGTAATTTTTCGTTGTCTAATTCAATATCATCATTATTCCAGTTTAATGATGACAAATGGTTTATATACATTATATTATTTTTTCCTTTTGCGTCAATAAACCATTTATTCATACATCCACCAGTATCTGTATTTAATGTACAATGCCAATTCATTAATTCCATATTTAATTTTATTGTATCAAAATAATATAAACCATTCCATATATATTGATAATTATCTCTGTTTTGCAATACAATAGCACAATCGCCTTTTAAATCATTTATATATAAATCATTTATAAGAAACATATCGCTGTCTAATAATAAATATTTATCAGGATTTTTTTTTTGATAATTTAATATAAAATTCATAGCTTCGGCTGTTCGAAAACTGGCATTTTGTTTTGCTTTATGATGTTCATTAGGAATGTTTATATACCTAATATTATTTTTAATACAAATATTTTCAATTTGTGACTTAATAGTTATATCATTATAATTGGTAAAATCAGAAAAACTTTTCGCATCGTTAAAAACTATAAATTCAAAATCAAACTGGATATGTTTTTTTAAAGTAAAATATTGTATCTCTATAAATATAGGATTATTTACAACAGATGTTATAATTTTCATAATTTAAGATATATTTATTCTTTAATTATTTTATATTATTTTATTCTTTTTTTAGTAAATTTTTTTTTATGTTTTTTATGTTTTTTATTTCTTGTTTTATGATTTTTTGATTTTATATTTTTACCTATAATAGTCCAAGGTTTAAAAGGTCTATCTTTTATATAATCCTTAAAAAATCTCCATTGGTGATGTTTTTTGAAAAATTCCTTTGCGTCAAAACCTAAATTACATGAACTTCCCCATTTACATACTAAATGCATTTTCCTAGCTAATTTGCTGTCTGTTATCAAACCATCGACTGCTCCTTGTGGTTGATATGGTACAGGTCTACCTGGTTGTGACATATATTTTCTATCATCCAACTCATAATGAGAACAAACAGTCCGAGACGATGGATTTATTTTGTTTAAATAAACATCGTAATGATCACTAATTATGGATTTGGCTATTGGTATATTTATTTTCCCCTTATGTTTTTGCATTAAATCATATAAACGTACGTTTCTAGCTCCTTGATGACGCCTTATATCATAAAAACCTGAATTTACAGATTCAAGATTTCTAATTCTTGGATCATACGCTGCATTAAACCCTATAAAATATCCATTTTTCGTTTTATCAACATTTATATATTTTAATCCTAATTCTAATCTCATTATTTCATTATTATTTATATCTCCTATCAACCAAGAGTTTGCATAA